>Ga0209607_1000617_pt1 | contig 31470 bp, 22 predicted proteins | sample AD_UKC117_MetaG_FD_184413 | JGI IMG/M metagenome (GOLD analysis project Ga0209607, IMG submission 184413) | Active sludge microbial communities of municipal wastewater-treating anaerobic digesters from Hong Kong - AD_UKC117_MetaG (SPAdes)... | ecosystem: Engineered > Bioreactor > Anaerobic >... | reverse complement strand
GGCAGGGATCGTGCCCTCGGGAAGGGCTGCAAAGGCTGCATCGGTCGGGGCGAACACCGTGAAGGGACCGTCGCCGCTCAGCGCTTCCGCCAGTCCGGCAGCGATCACGGCCGCCTCAAGGGTCGTATGGTTCTCACTGTTCACCACCACATCTACAACTGTGGTACCCGGTTGCGCACTCAGACTCAGGAAGAAGAAAGATGCGATCAGTGTCGCAAACAGTTTCCGGGAAAGGCCCGGAACCAATTTCAATAAAGAGATAAAACTTTCCATGGTCGAATCGATTTTTAATTGTTCGTAATTGAAACACAGGAAAGTCAATTTTTGTTCAACTATTTTTATTTTTTCTTATACATTTTTATTACACAGAGCGTAATCAATTCATTTTCTTAATCTTACTGTAACAAAAAAAAGTCCACCGGCGGAAAACTCACCGGTGGACTTCTATCTCTTATAAATGGTGTTTACTGGATGATCACTTTTCTGATTTCGATTTCTGACCCATCGGGGGCATGAAGATAGAGGAGATATAAACCAGGGTTCCAGGCAGCCAGGTGGATGGTTTGGGTTACGGGTAGGGTTTCGGCAAGGAATACCGTTTGACCCAGGCTGTTTCTGATGGTCACGGAGTAGTTTTTTTGTCGGGCATAACCGGTAAGTTCCAGCGTCAGATGTGTTTTAGCCGGATTGGGATAGATTTTCAGCAGGTTTTGGGTGGTATTCGTATGGGTTGAAGTCATGGTACTGACGACCACCAGGGTATCGGGGACAACCAGGTGGCTGGTCAGGACAAGGGTATCAATCTGGGTGACGGTGATGGTATCGAAGCGGGTGACGGTAATGGTGTCGTTATAGACAACACGAAGGGTATCGAAGGTTGTACAAACCACCCCTGTAGTATCAAAGACGACAACTTCCCGGGATGCTGATGCGAGGCATCCATGGGGTGACGTATAGGTATAAGTCACTGTCGATTTACCAAGGCCGGCCTTTACAGGGTCAAAAAGGCCGGCTGAGATACCCTTTCCGGAGAAAGTTCCCCCGGAAGGCTGACCGGAAAGAAGCACCGGGTGGTGATTAAAATCCACGAATGGATCAGGAGTAACAATGGTTACCTCCGGAAGGGGGAAGACATTCACCGCCACCGAGTCTTCTGAAGAACAGGATCCCGAGCTGGCCTGCACGGAATAGGTTCCCGGTTCGCGGACTGTAATTTTACCGGATGTGGCTCCTGTATTCCAAAGGTAGGAATTTCCTCCGGAAGCGGTGAGCACCACACTTTGCCCCTGGCAAAAGGAAGTAGGGCCGGAGGCGTTGATGACCACCCGGGGAGGTGCCTGTACATCAACTGTCACCTGGGGACTGGTGCTGCTGCATTCGCCATTGGCAAGGGTCACGAAGTATTTTCCTGATTGGCGGGCGGTGTAGGAAGTTCCGGAAGCTCCGGCAATCAGGGTATCATTGCGGAACCAGGTCACAGAGGCCCCCTCGATGGGAGTGGCATTCAATGTCACTTCTCCGCCCTGGCAGAAAGAGAGGGGACCAGAGGCTGCAATGGTGGCCTCAAATCCAGGGCACCCTGAATAGAGCGCAGAAACCTCCCGTGGGGTCAGGGCACGGTTCCACAATCCTACATCATCGATATTTCCTGTGAAGTAAAACGCAGTAGCACAGGTAGGCTGTCCCCCTGCAATACGACCTATTTCAAAGTTTTGCCTGAACACCTGCACGGGACCACTGGTTCTGTATGTAGATACCAGTTTCCCGTTGACATAAAGCTTAGCATAACTGCCATCATAGGTGCCTACATAATGGTTCCAGTTCCCGTTTTTATAGAGAATCGTATCTTCATGAGGATTCACCTTGAAATTGTCGGTTGTTTTCACCTGGAAATTGATACCGTAGTGGGTATCTGAGACGTCGAAACAGAACTGTTCCTTGTTGACGCCCACGATTCCGCCATAATTGTTCCATTTCCCCAGGACACCAGCCACTCCGTGGCCTGTGGTGGTCTGCACCCACATGGAGAGGGTCAAGGCCGCCGTGGGATTGAGGGAAGCCGTATCTTTGACATCGATGTATGCATTACCGTCAAATCCATAAGCCGAGTTGGTTGTACCAAAACGGTCGTGAACGGGAGTAGCCCCGTGCACTACACCGTGGTTCCCGTTGCCACTGGCATCGTTGCCGCTTCCCGACATTGGCCAGTAAGCGGCCAGTCCATTCAGCGGAACCCACGAGGGGATCTCCTGGGAGTAAAGGGAGAGGGTCAACATAAGAAGAACCGCATGGAAAAGAAGTTTCTTCATTGCGAAAGGTTTTTCTTTATTTAACAAAACAAAATATAGCCTTTGGGGCCGAAAATAAGAAAATAATATCTTAATATTCAAACTTGATCCAAAAATCTCAAACAGTACATATGCCAGTTATTTCAAGGTCTATTTTCCACGGTCCATTTTCCCCCGGCTGTAAGAAAGGTAAATTCCCACAGAACAGATGAGGGCGAAGACGGCAAAACCCCATTTCATGGCGATGAGGAAGACGGGAGGAGGGACCTCCTGGAGAGCCTGGTTTCCGAACCGGGAGGCGAAAAACAGGGTGACTATGGTCATACTCACGATTTGTCCTATCACCCGCATGGTAGAAGCGGTACCCGATGCCAGTCCGTAACGTGAGCGATCGACCGAACTCATGATGGTATTCATATTAGGCGAGGAGAAGAGGGCAAATCCCAGTCCGATCCCGGCCAGCAGAAAAACAATCACTCCGAGGGAAGTCGAATCGGTGAGTGTGGAAAAGGCGGCGAGACCCAGTGCGCTCAGCGTCATTCCGGCTGTAGTGAGAAAACGGGGCTGTATCTTGTCGGAGAGTCTTCCTGCAAAGGGAGAGAGGAGGGCCATGACCACCGGCTGGGCCATGAGAAGGGCTCCTGCATCACGGGGAGTAAGGCCGCGTACTTTCTGCAGGTATAGACTGAGCAGAAATACGATGGCAAAGGTGGCGCTGTAATTGATGAGCGCGGCGAGGTTGGAAAAGGCAAACAGCCGGTTATGGGTGAACAGCCGGGTGTCAATGAGGGGAATGGAGGATTTCTTTTCGCTCATCCAGAACAGGACAAGCAGGAGTCCGCCCCCACCCATCAGGATCCATCCCCTGATTCCGGGGATAACGGAAGAGCCATAGACGATAGCCACTAAACCAGCCATGTAAAAAAATGTACCCAGTGCACTGATTCTTCTGCCCTGGCCGGGAGCTGTTTCCTCCTGGCCCAGGAAGAGAAAGGCCAGAAAGGTGGTCACACTTCCCAGGAATGCCGAGAGGTAAAAGATGGACCGCCAACCCAGGTACTGGGTGAGGAGGCCTCCGGCAAAAGGCCCGACGGCCAGTCCAAGGTAAACGGCTGAGACTGACATACCCAGAACCCGGCCTCGGTAGCGGGGCGGGAATGCAGCCACGAGAAGGGCAGCGCCTGAGGTATTGGTAAAGGCGGCGCCGATGCCCTGAAGAAACCTGAAGAGAATCAGCCATCCTCCCGATCCGGAGAGGCCACACAATAAGGTGGAGAAGGTGAAGATTACGATGCCTGTTTTGAACAGGCGGCGGACTCCGGTCAGATCGCCCCATCTTCCGGCAGGCAAAAGGAACATGGCCGATGAAAGCAAAAAAGAGGTGACCACCCAGCTGACCATCACAGCACTAAGATCAAAACTCTGTGCGATGGCCCGGCAGGCAAAAGGAACATGGCCGATGAAAGCAAAAAAGAGGTGACCACCCAGCTGACCATCACAGCACTAAGATCAAAACTCTGTGCGATGGCCGGCATGGCAATGTTGATGGAAGAGATCAGGAAGGTCCCCATGAAGGAGGTGACCATGACCACGGTAACCAGGGATATGAGCTTCTTATTCCATTCCATGGGCTGATATATATCTCATCGGCGAATCATCATACATGAATTCTGTTTGGGGCTCAAAATTAATATAATTGTCACCTCCGCTGATCAGACATGAAGGAACATCTGTCCTAAGGGGTAACTTTTCAGGGCGGGATGGGGGCAGTTTCCAGGGGAACCGCCATGAAGTTATTGTTCTGCAAGGGGTTTTCTGGCCCACAGAGACGCGAGGATGAGTCCGGAGATAATGTGCCACACACCCCACCAGGCGGCCACCACGGCCATTCCGCCCAGTTCAAGTTCCGGGGGGAAAATCTTGGGATTGAACATCAGCACCAGGGCCAGTCCGGAATTTTGAATTCCCGTTTCAATGGTGATGGATCTGCGGTCGACCCTGGGCCTTCCCATGGCTGTACTAAAGAAGAAGCCGCTGGCCAGCGCCAGAATGTTATGGATCAGTACAATGAAAAATATGAGATGAATGGCCTGCATGAAGTTGGAAAAATTCGCCGACAGAAGTATGATTACAAAGAGGATAAATATAATAAAGGAAATTTGTTGCATCGGCTTTTTAATTTTTGCCGTCAGCCGGGGGAACTGCTTAGCTACAAAAAGCCCCAGGGCTACGGGGACTCCCAGCAAGATGAAAACCGTCTGCACGACTTGCCAGAATTCAATTTCAATAGGCCGGAGGAGTTGGGTAGCGCCAGTCTTTTCATAGAAGTTGATGTAGAGGTCGCCCCAGAAGGCAAAGTTGGCGGGGGTCATGAGCATGGCGATCATGGTGGAGAAGGCGGTGAGGCTGACGGAGAGGGCGATATTTCCTTTGGCCAGGGATGAAAGAAAATTGGAGACATTTCCGCCCGGACAAGCGGCTACCAGGATCATGCCCAAGGCAACGGTGGGAGTAGGCTTTAACACCATGATAAAAAGAAAGGTGATTGCCGGCAATATTAAAAATTGGGAAATCAGCCCGGTGATAAACGATTTGGGTTTAACAAACACATCGCGAAACTCGTCGAGTTTGATATTCAGGGCAACCCCGAACATGACAAAGGCGATGGTCACATTCAGGAAAAAGAGTCCGCCTTCTGAGAAATTCAGGCGGATGTGGTCCAGCGCCAGCAGTGCTTCTCTCATTTCAGTCGTTTTAGTTTGGGGTGAAGTTAAATAATCTTCCCAAAAACAAACCAATCCGCACAAAAAAAGCACAGCTGTGCCATTCCAGGCTCATAGTAAGTTTGTGAAAACCGCCCTTTAAATAAGAGAACCTCTGATTCCAAAAGTGGGATTCAATGGATACGGTGAGCAGGGGATTAAACAGAAACGGCAGGCATCAATGCAGGGGTCAGGGATTGAAGAGGTGGCCAATTTCTATTCTACCCTATAGATATCCATGATATATCTGGCCTTATACCGGTTATTTTTCTTTCTGAAATAATTCCTGTTAAAAGTATCAATTTTTTCAATCTCGTTTTTGTGGTTCCTGATTTTCAAAAAATCTTCTTCTTGGTTTTTAGGGACAATAAGCAATAATGGTTTGTTCTGTTTGAAAATAAAATCCTCATCCACCACAGGCACCATAAGTCCCAGTTCCCAGATGATTTCAGGTTGAATCTCTTTAAAGGCAAAAAGTCTCAAATTTTCCTTATTGAGAAAGTTTTCAGGCGAGCGATAGTCTTCATTGACCGGCACCCAATTTACCGCCCGAAATCCGACCATCATGACAAGGAGAAACAGTGAAATGACGAGGTAGAAAGCGGTCACCAGCCTGTTCCGAGCCAACATACGGAGTAATGAAACGCCAGTTGAAACAAATAAAAATGAACCAATCAGGAAAATGGTCCATTCCCTGGAGCCTTCTATATCCAGTAATACACCAGCAGCCGGAAAAAGGAAGGCGGTAATTGCTGGTAATCCTAAGGCCAGGTATTTCAACCATGTGAATAATTTAGTTGTATCCTGAACAGCAAAGCGTATAAAGGTGGCCATCCAGATCGCAGCATGAATCGCCAGAGGAAACATGACCGGCATCAGATATCGCACCTTTTTCTCAGGGACAAGAGACAATAATAAAACAGAGAAGAGCATCCAGAGAAGGGAGAACTTATAGAGCTGAAACCAAGGGCTAACTTTCTTCATCCATTTATACATCAGCATCCCAGCCAGTGTTGGAATTGCCCATATGCCCGAGTGGACAAAGAAATTCCAGTAAAAATAAAACGGCTTTACATTGTAGGATGACCAGTTGGCTGTTTCTCTTGAGGCAATAGCCAAAAAGTTTCCCGGATCTGCCAACCTGACATAAAGGAACCAGCTCATTCCGGTCATGAGAGAAATCATCATGTAGAGGACCAGTCCGGTTATTTTTTTTCTGAATTTGGGAATTCCGTATACCAATACAAAGGCAATCAAGAAAGGGAGGAGCATGGCGTAAAGGGAAACCGGTCCCTTGGAAAGGAAGGATATGCCTGTCAACAAGCCGGCAGCAATCGCCAGCCAGGGAGTTGGATCAGGGCGCGTCAAAAACAGGAAGAGTGCCAAAATAGCACCAAACATGGAGACATGGGTGTAGGTATCAGAAGGTCCCTCATACCGGATGGTTAGGTAATAAAGGGTGGTCCCCAGGATCATTGCGGCGAACAGGCCAAGGCGCTTGACACCTGTTAACCGGATCATGAAGAAGTACATGAGCAAAACACCGAATGTGGCAAAAACAGAAGTAGGTATCCTGAACCAGAAAAGTGTATTGCTTCCTGGAATTGCTATGAATGGAAGGGTAAACCAGATTGGAAAGGGTGGTTTCTCATACCGTGGGATTCCATTCATGGTGGTCAGCAACCAGTTTCCATCGCTGAGCATTTCTCGGGCAACGATAAAGTTTCTGGCTTCCATAATTGAGACCTGCAACAGGTTGAGATTAAAGAAGTATAAACCCACACAAAGCAGCAAAAGGCTGACAACCGGATTTTTTTCTATTCTTTCCTCCATGATCTCTGTAGAAGCATAAGGTTACGGATATACACCAATGATCCAAAAAGGTTTCCGAGGATCAGGACGATATCCTGACGGAGTATCCCGTAAAACAGAATAAGGGCAGAGCCTGCAAGGCTGATCAGCCAAAAGCCGAGGGGCAAACCGGAATGGTGTTTAACCTCACTGTGAATCCATTGATACACAAACCTGAAGGTAAACAACAACTGTGAAGTAATTCCAAGAATAAAAAAAGAAATTGGAATTTCAGTATCAACAATTAAAAGGCTCAGTTCATTTTTATCATTAAGAAGATAATAGGCCAATAAAGCAAACGGAAATGCAATGGCCGTAACCCTGATCATTTTGGGGAAATGTCTCCAATGACCGAGGATCTGTAAGTTTCTGATATAAATAAAGTAAGTAACGGTTTGCCCGAGCATTATAGGAAAATCGTTACGCAAGTCGCCATAGAGAAACATCAGGAAAGAAGCCAGAAGGCTAAGTTCCCAGAAATGGGCTGGGGCAATGACCTTTTTCTGCTTCTCGGAAGCGAACCACTGGTAGAAAGTACGTGCAGAAAACAGAGCCTGTGAAGAAAAACCTATGGAAATTGTAACCCAATCAGCTGTCATGATTTACGTTTAATCTGATATCGAATAAACTTTTTCTTCATCCAAAGATATGCGAAGCAGTCGATGAGAGGCCCCCAGAGCCGGTTGAACAAACCAAACTTAGATTCACCAGCCATTCTTGGATAATGCCTGACGGGAACCTGCTTGATTTTTCCCTGCAACAGCAGTACCATGGCCGGCAGGAAACGGTGAAGCCCCTTGAACATAGGTATTTGCCGCGCAACATCGGTATGAATGACCTTTAAGGGACAGCCGGTATCATCCATACCATCGTGTGTAAAAGCCCTGCGTATTTTATTCGCCAGGAGCGAACTTACCTTTTTTACGATCGAATCCTTCCGTCCAGTGCGAATACCTGTAACAATCTCATATTCATCAGCATACTCCAGAAGCAGGTCAAAGTCTTCGGGATCAGTCTGAAGGTCGGCGTCAATATATCCTGCCAAAGGGGTTTCCACATGATCGAAACCGGCTTTGATCGCTGTGGTCAGTCCTCGGTTCTCACAAAATTCTATAAAACTAAATCCTTTATTCTCGGCACAAGCCTTCTCAATCAGTTCCTGGCTTCCATCGGTTGATCCGTCATTTACAAAAAGAATCCTTATTTCACGAACACTCTTTTCCATATACTTCCCGAGTTCCGTGGTAACCCTTTCAATATTCTTAACTTCGTTATAGACGGGGACAACAATAGTTAACGCTTTCATCTTATTTATTGAGTTTTATTTGTCGAATAAATCGGTTAGACCACTCTCCTTCTCATTGGCTTTGGCAACCAGAATCCCCAACTAAGATTAATATAGGGTTTGCTTATAAACGTTTTAAACCGCTGAATGTTAATAACATGTGTTGATATTTTATTGTTTTTTGGTTGTCTAAATGCAAACTTTTCACTACTTTCAATGGAAAAAGTTTGCACATCATGATAAATTATCAATCTACAAACCAGTTGAAAATCGAAGATTTTAAGACTCCTTTTACCCGAAAACTGCGTGCAGATAACCGGTGGGTGATTTTAAGTCAGCAGGTCCCCTGGGACCGGTTTGCCCAGGTATATATGTCGGTCATGAGCAATCAGACCGGTAGGGCAGCCAAATCACCCAGACTTGTTTTAGGAGCTTTGATCATAAAACATCTCGAAAATCTTGATGACCGGGGTACGATTGACGCGATCCAGGAGAATCCTTACATGCAATATTTTGTTGGATTAGAGGAGTTTACAACAGAGCAGATTTTTACACCATCCCTTTTTGTTGAGATTCGTAAGAGAGTCGGTGCAAAGCACTTTGACCAGTTGACCGTGGATATGATCAAGACTTTGGCGGAAATCAAGGGAAAAAAGTCAAAATCACGCTCCAAAAAATCAGATGATGACCAAAAACCACGTAACAAGGGTAAAATCAAGATTGATGCGACGGTTGCCGATCAGTACATTCCTTTCCCGACGGATCCCTCCCTGCTGAACGAAAGCAGGGAAAAGACGGAGATGATGATTGATCAGTTGTTCAGGTTAATAGGCAAGCAGGGAGTGAAACCCAGAACATACAGGAAGAAAATCCGAAAAGAATGGTTGTCCTACAACAAGAATAAGAACAAAAGCGAGAAACAGATCCGCAAAATCAAGCGGGTACTACTTGAAGCCGTAGCCAGGAACCTCAAGCACATTGATCTTTTACTGGACACCATACAGCGGAAACAAGGGATGGCATTCCCTTTACCGGCAAAAACTCAGAAACTTTTGTGGGTGATTCGAACGGTTTATGACCAGCAATTGATGATGTTCCGCAAGAATGTAAAAAGCTGTCCTGACCGGATTGTCAACATATACCAGCCCCATGTTCGCCCCATACCCCGCGGGAAAGCCAAGGCCAAGAGCGAGTTCGGCTCGAAACTGGGGGTAAGTCTTGACGATGGAATGGCCAGGATAGACACTTTCAGCTGGGATGCGTACAATGAATCAACTGACTTGATAAAGCAGGTGGAAAACTACAGGGAAGTTCATGGGCATTACCCAGAAGTGGTATTATGTGACAGAATCTATGCAAACCGAACCAACCGGGCTTATTTGTCGGAGAAGAATATAAGGATAACGGCACCAGCCTTAGGGCGGAAACCGGTCAAAACAGTGCTCACTGCATATCGTCGAAGAAAACTTCGAAAGGAAGCAGCCCAAAGAAATGCCATAGAGGGTAAGTTCGGGCAGGGCAAAAATGGATACAATCTCAACAAGATCAGAGCCAGGCTAAGAGAGACATCAGAAAGTTGGGTGGCCTGTATCTTCTTTGTAATGAACCTGTTGGCAATGGCAGGTCATTTAACTTTTTTGTACTTTCTGGCTATGATAAACCACATGGACCAGGTAGTGAAAAACTTTTTGAGTCAAATAATGGGTTTCAACTGGGCAACTGTACCATCAGTTATACCCATGAATGAATCCAAGATGAATGTGATTTTTGCAAAAAATTAGTTTTTAAGCAAACCTTAATATAGCATTTCAAACAAAATTAAGAATAGTTTGGTTCATTATAACCGCTCCCAAATTACAAAAGCCAGAAAACGGAATCTTCCCTGGCAATCCTTTTAGCCAAACACACTGATTTTCCCATTTGATTGGAAAAATCATGGATAATTTGCCGGTTTAATGCATTCCGAGAGTTTAATAATATGTTTATCAGGATTTAATCCGCAAGTAAAAAACCCGTATTAAAATATAGCAAAAAGCTGCATTCAGAACTTTGAATCAGTTTCTTTACGGTTGTTGGAGAAGATTGCTGACTTTAATTTGCTTAGAAAACCTTCTTTTTGAGGCACGGCTTATCTGTCCCGATTATTTCCAAAGGTTCGGAAGAAACCTGTAATACAGGAGGTGCCGCCAGGTAGCCCAGTCGTGACCGCCATGACCGCCCACATAATATTCATGTTCAATGTTATGATTTACCAGGGCTTCGTGCAGCACCACACACCTTTGTCCCATAAAACCATTAGCTTCTTCAGTTCCCTGACCCACAAAAAGGTAATCTACCTTTTCATTCACTTTGGGATCGTTTAAAAACTGCGCCAAAGAAGTTTCGGCATTGGTATCACCGGCACTGAGGATGCCAAAACTGGCAAACAGGTCAAGTGACCTAAAACCTACAAACATACTGTGACGGCCTCCCATGGACAATCCTGAAATGGCCCTGCCCCTGGGTGACTTCATGGTGCTGTAAGCCTGATCAACCAGCGGAATGACATGATTCCGGAGCTCCTTTTCAAAAATATCGAAAGTCAGTTCGGTATGCTTGGGATGATTCCGGTGAATGACCTGGTTGTTAGGGATGGCAATAATCATGGGTTTGGCTTTGCCCTCCGCCAGCAGATTGTCCATGATAAAATTCACCCTTCCGTCGAAAACCCAGTTGGAGGGGAGTTCGCCGCTTCCGCCCAGTAGGTACAAAACCGGATATTTTTTCTTCGGGTTATAACCGGGAGGGGTGTAAATGTAAAGTTCGCGCTCACCGTTGGTTACTTCCGAATGATACACATGGCGTGTGACGGTTCCGTGCGGGACATTCCGGGCATCGTACCAGGCCGGCCCATCGCCATGCACAATCAACTCACTGTAGGGCGGCATGGCCGTAAAAGCAGCGTAAGTGTTACTTGGATCGGGAATCTGAACGCCATCGACAATGAAATGATAGGCATACATGTCTTGTTTGAGCGGCCCGATGGTCAGTGTCCAGATGTCATCTTCCCCTTTTGTAAACGGAAGAGGCTCCCTGCCCAGATTATTGGCCGTGTAAATGGCCCCGGCCGGCAAAACAACCTTTTGTGCATTGGGTGCTTTCAGCCTGAAAGTGACGGTGTGGTCGTCGTGCACTTCGGGTGAATTGACCGGAGCACTGAAGGGGATCAGACCTTCGGTATCCTTCTGTGGATTGTAATCGAGATTCACATTGGCCTGTTGGCCTAAACAACGCAATGAAATCCACATCAATCCAGCAACTACTATGGCATACTTTAGCTTCATGATTTCAATGACTAATCTGTTGTGATGTCTGTTAACACTGGAGTCCGTTAAAGTTTTACCGTAACTTTTCCCCCATCATAAGTGATGGTCTGATCAACCTGTTCAACGGGTTCCATTCCGATGCCGTTCACCCTGGAAACTTTTACGATCCTGAACTTGCGCTCCTTCATCATTCCGGGGAAAGAACCGCTTCTTTCGTTTATGGTCAGACGCTTTTTTGCATCATTCCACGTAAAAGTAATCGTGGAAAAAGCTCCCTTTTCATAATTATAATTGTCGTTTTCATCTTCATACAAGGTGAATCCTCCATCAGCTCCATCATATACGCGGATTTCAAGGTTATCCCATTTCTTCTCAGCAGCAAATTGGACCTTTGGTCCGACCGGTAGAATGGAACCTGCTTTCACATACAACGGCATGATGTCAAGAGGAGCCTCTTTGGCGACCGTTATACCTCCCGAAAACCTTTCTCCTGTCCAGAAATCAAACCAATCACTTCCGGCAGGCAAGTATAGTTCTCTCGATCTGATGACACTGAAATCCTCTTCCGTATCTTTGGAATACATGGCATGGGTTACCGGGCAAACCAGGATCGAATTCCCGAACATATACTCGTCGTTGATATCCAAAGCTTTTTTATCATGTGCAAAATCCATCACCAAAGCGCGCATCATGCTCGACTGGTTGGCTGTAACCTCCCATGAGGCAGAATAAATGTAGGGCAGCAAAATGTAGCGCAGGTGGATGAATTTTTCAATAGCGTCGTACACTTTATCGCCCTTTTTGCCAAACTGATAAATTTCGCGGGGGGCATCGGCGCCGTGCGACCGCATCATTGGGCAAAATGCACCAAACTGTAACCAACGGGCATACAATTCACGGTACCCTGCGTCATCGAGTTTTTTCCTGAACCTGCTCAGAAAGAATCCTCCGATATCGCTGTTCCAATAAGGAATTCCACAGAGTGAGAAGTTTAATCCTGCCGATATCTGGTTTTTTAACACATCCCACGATGCAGTGACGTCGCCCGACCAGGTATTGGCGCCATACCGCTGCTGACCAGCGAAAGCAGAACGGGTGAGGATGAAAACACGTTTATCGGACGAAGTGGCGCGCTGGTGTTGAGATAAACCGCCGACAGTCATTAAGGGGTAAGCATTCCTGACTTTCCGGAATGATCCCAGGTAGGTTTTATTATCAAGATCTATGGGTTTGAAATCCAGGTGATCCGGTTCTGAAGAATCCATCCACCAACCGTCCATCCCAAGCCTGAAAATCCCGTTGTTCAGATATTTCCAGTAAATATCACGGGCTTCGGGATTAAATGGATCGTAAACTCTTACGCCCGATGGGTAATCACGTTTCGGTGGCCACAGGGTTGAACCAGATTGAGGCCAGGTCTGAAAATCCATTAAAGCGCCGATTTTTTCCAATTCTTTATACTGTTTGGTCTGTGGCCCGAATGAGTTCCAGATCGAGATAATCATATGGGCATTCAGGTGGTGAACCTCATCTACCATTTTTTGCGGATTCGGAAATTCTTCATTGAGAAACTCCATGGCATTCCACAAATAATTGTTGCCCCAGTATTGCCAATCCTGAATGATTCCATCCAGCGGAACACCCAGTTCACGGTACTTACGCACCACACCGACCGTCTCATCCTGGCTTTTGTAACGTTCTTTGCTCTGCCAGAAACCAAATGTCCACAACGGGAACATAGGGGCCTGCCCCGTTAAATCGCGCATTTGAGCAATAACCCCATCCGCATTGCTTCCAGCCATAAAATAGTAGTCAACACAATCGCCCACATCCGATTTAAATGAAGTTTCATCCTGATTGTCAGAGAAGAGTGTGGGCGAGTAATTATCCCAGAATAATCCATAGCCTTTGACCGACTGGAAAAATGGTACGTAATCGTCTGTATTTCCCTGAACCATATTTAGTTTCAGGTTACGTTGAATCATTTTACCCTGTTGTTGCTGTCCAAGACCATAAATGGCTTCGTCCTTATCTAAAACAAACGACTGGCTCACGCTGAAGGTTGGGTTGCCTGCATCATTGAAATCGGTAAATGCAATTCCGGACACCTTTTCAGCGAGCAGCTGTTCACCTTTCCTATCGGCAAAAACAATTTGTCCGTTTTTCAGGTTAAGGTTTACAATGATGATGGGGCTCGACACAGAAAGCACATCACCATTTTCTTTGATGGTAAAGGAGGTTTTTTGAGGCGTTTTAATCACCGAAAGACTTTCTTTTGAGTAAATTTTGTCTTGAGGTGATTTCAAGACCCTGACTATCGTAGGACTATAAAACTGTATTTCAACACGAATTGAGTTGATTTCAGTTTTTATCCCCAAATCTGTTTTTTGATACGATTGTGCCATGCTGCCTGCGATCAATGTAAAAACCAGAAACAACAAGGTGAAAATGCGCTTCATCATATTTTGCGTCAATAAGTTCTCATCACATTTTGCTCAGAATATTCCCCGGAAAAATCTTTTCCCTTGCCGTACAAAAAGAGCATACTCAAGATCAAACGGTGTTTCCACAAATCTATTCATTTTGATGCAAAATTTCCAGTTTTTTTGTCCGACCTGTAAACAGCACTTTAATGAAACAGACATCGGGCTTAGATTTCTACAATCCCAGGGAGAAAAACTTTAAAAAAGAGAGAGAAAATGTTTTAGATTTACGACAATTTCGGAGGAAATGTCTGAGGTATACCATGCTGGTATCCGTTTTCTCCAGGAATGCCATTTGTCGGAATCTTACCTCATTTTAAATGCCGGAAAAGAAAACGCCTAAAGTGTCCAGGCCCAATGCTATCCTGTATTATAGTGTTGGATTACTGGCTGGTTTATACTTTCGGTGGTTTCTTGGGCTTAAGATAGACCGCTCCGGTTTAAAAGGGTTAAAACCCCCTTTCTTTGTGCTGGCCGGGCACGGCAGCTGGCTTGACTTTATGGTCATTGCCCTGGCGCTTTTTCCACGCCGGATCAATTTCATGGCAGCCTATAACTTCTTCAGGGATCCAGTGCTGAAATTCCTGATGGGATGGATGGGGGTTATTTCTAAGAATCAGTTTACCATTGATAACCAGGCCATTATTAAAACAAAGGCAGTGATTGGGAGCAATGGTATGGTAGGTATCTTCCCGCATGGTTGTTTATCCAACGAAGGTCGCCCGGGGGGATTTGCTGCTCCAAGCATCGCAAAGCTCTTAAAGGCATTTAAAGTACCGGTTGTTGCCGTTCAGGTTAGCGGTGCTTACCTCTCACGTCCCCGCTGGACAACAAGAATCAGGCGAGGGCGCATTGAGGCAAAGGTTACCGGCGTTTTCAACAGGGAGGAGCTGAATTCCCTTTCCGCAGAGGATATTTACAGCAGGGTGTTACGCTTCATCGACTTTGATGACTACCAATGGCAGAGAAAGAACAAGGTTACGTTCAGAGGGAAAAAGCTGGCCGAAGGAGCTGAAGGGGTATTGTACAAGTGCCCTAAATGTTTGGCAGAATTCTCCTTACGCACAAAAGGGAATAAACTGTTTTGCATCAGCTGTAACAATGAAGCCCTGCTGAACAACCAACTGTTTTTTGAACCTGGCAGGGAAGACAGCATCGTGTTTGATGGCTTTGATATTTGGTACGATTTCCAGCAGCAGAACCTTTTGGCCGAAATTCATGATCCCTGCTTCCGCATGGGAACAGACACCATGCTCCTTTGGAATGAACCGGGAAAGTACGGTTATCAGGAAATGGGGCATGGCACTCTGTATCTCACCCGGGAAGCGCTGACCTACGAAGGGACAGTTTTTGGCAGTGTGGTTACCCTGACCTTTAGCATGAAAGATATCCTGATGGTACCTTATGCAGCCGGTGAGTATTTCGAAATAGCCAAGGGAACTGACATCCGGCGTTTTGTGCCGGATGATGTCATGGTGATGATGAAATGGGTGCTGGCCATCCGGCTTATCCGGGATACATTCTATGAAAGTAAACCTGAACCATGAAGAACAGAAAGGATCTCTTCAGCAAAATGGCCTATGCCTGCGGCGATATCTATGGAGGAGGAGCCTTCATCATTGTGGGCTTGCTGCTGCTGGTTTATCTGACCAATGTGGAGAATTTCTCAGGAACCCTTGCCGGCGTCATCGTTTTCACCGGAAAAGCATGGGATGCCATTACCGATCCCTTTATGGGTCAATTGTCGGACAGAACCCGCTCACGTTTTGGTCGCCGCCGCATCTGGTTCCTGCTGGGAAGCCTTCCTGTATTTTTCTCCTGGGTAATGCTTTGGTATGGTTTTGGGATCTCCGGAACCACTGCTAAATTCATTTACTATACGCTTTCTTTCATCTTCTTCTCCACCTCTTTCACCATCGTAATGGTCCCTTACAACGCCATTCTTTCCGACATGGTACCCGACTATAACCGGCGCAGCGCTTTTACCGGAATGCGCCTGGGTTTTTCTGCAGCCGCTGCCATATTATGTGCCATTTTCCCGGCACTGATCACCGGAGCCTATTCCGATCCCAAACAGGGTTACCTGATCATGGGGATTACCTTTGGAGTGGTTTTCGCCATAAGTTGGCTGATCGTTTTTTGGGGTACCTGGGAAAACAGGACAAAACCCAGCCCCTCTGTTTCCCTGAAGGATTGGCTCTTTGTTTTCAAAAACCGTTCCTTCCGCATTTATGTCACCGTTTTCATTTTCTGTCAGATGGCTATTGATACGGTGATGACACTGGCGGTATACTTCCTGACGGTTTCACTGAAGAAACCGGCTCTTTTCGTTCCGATCATGGGATCGATCCTGGTGACCCAACTTGTATTTATTGCGGTGTTCTCACAGGTGGCGCTGAAAAAAGGGAAGACGCTGCCGGCCTATATTTCTGCCGGTGTATGGATTGCGGCCAGCATGGCCATCGTGTTCCTGACACCCGCCACACCGGACTTGGTGGTCATTGCCATCTGCTCCCTCATCGGGATCGGAGGTGCCGGCTGCAATCTCTTCTCCTGGTCTGCCCTGCCTGACATTGCCGATGTAGATGAACTGATCACCGGACGCCGGAGGGAGGGGCTTTACTCAGGTGTATCCACTTTCCTGCGTAAACTATCCGGAGGGGTAGTAGTTGGGGTACTTGGGATTTTTTTGGATGTGATCGGTTACAGCGAGGAAGCCGTCCGATCCGGGAACATTTCTACCACCACAGACTGGGGCATACGCATGCTTTTCTGTGCCATACCCGTCGCATTTCTGGTTTTCGCCCTGCTGTTCCTCCGGAAATACAAGCTGGGCAGACAGGAATTCACCACCATGAGTCTTGTGTTAACCCGATACAGAAACGGGGGATCAGACATACCCCTAGAGGAAGATGAACTCAGCGTTTGCAGGCAACTCACAGGATTGAAGGGAGACCGCTTCTTTGGAAACTCCTGAAGGATTACCCGCGCCGGTTATCTCCAATTCTTTGTACTGTTTGGTCTGTGGCCCGAAGGTATTCTGGAAGATCAGTTGACCATGAACACCTGCTGTGGGAATAAATTGACCACCTCCCATCAGTTGGTAAATATCTGTTATAAAGCAGCTTAAATTATTGAACTAAAGACCGACCGGATGAGATCATGTTTTCGGCTATTGCACCATGCTGGTCAGGACTTAAGCAGGGGTAGTCTTGAGAATACAAGTATTAGATATTGAAAAATACCCTTTTAGTTATAAGTTGTGGGATCAATTGTTGTGAGCAATTTACCCCAGTGTAATGGGAATTGACCGACTTGCTTGTACATTGCTTGTACGAAAAAAAAGGTTACATTTAATATTTGTAACCTTTTGATAATCAAGTGGAGAATATCGGAATCGAACCGATGACCTTTTGACTGCCAGTCAAACGCTCTAGCCAACTGAGCTAATCCCCCGTTTGAGGCGACAAAGATAAAAAAAATATTACATCCCAAACAAACGGCGCACCAGAAAATTCACCTCTTAATTCAAATTTCCCTCGGCCCAGGCATCCCCAATTCAGACATTAGAAGATACTCATCTGAGAAGATGCCCTTATGCAGCCAGGCCAACTTGTTCAGGTAAAGGCCAAAGACTCAAAAACGCAAGGGAAGCACAAAAATCACCCCACCAGCTTGGCAAAAGCCTCATACACCAGGATGGCCGGCCAGACAATGGCCTTCAGAAATCCCAGCACACCCATCCAGAATCCGGTGGCATGCGATATAAAATAAATGGCGGCTCCGATAAATCCCAACCCGTAAACGGCATTCGACGCTGAGGAATGCGCTGTGGAGTGCGTTTTACAATTTTCTGACATGGCTTTTTTTTAATTTGTATTTTTCCGGACTGAAAAATTACATTTTTGGCGTTTCCTCGTTTAATAAACTGTAACTCATAGTTCAAAGCCATGACCATATCCTTCATCAACAGAAATTACCCTGACAAAAAAGCCCTGGTCACCACCACCGGAGCGATCACCTACCGCACTTTACTGAAGAATGTAGAGCAATACGCCCGGCTGTTTGATGGCAAAACCTGCACAAAAGCCGCCATCTTCAGCGAAAACAGGCCGGAATGGATCTATGCTTTTTACGCTACCCTCCAGATCAAAGCTGTCCCCGTGCCCATCGACTTCATGGCCGCGGCCGAAGATGTGGCCTATATCCTCGATGACTGCCAGCCCGAATGGCTTTTCATCAGTGCTGCAATGAGAGAGCGCCTGCCCGATATCGACCTGATCACAAAACACAAACCCAGGGTCGTCGTCTTTGAGGAGATCGCACCTGACGACTCCGTAAACGAAAGCGAATGGCTGGGACCCGAAGATAATGAGTCCACGGCGGTGATCATCTACACCTCCGGAACTACGGGAAGCCCCAAGGGAGTGATGCTCTCCTTCACCAATCTCCTCGAGAACATGTCGGCGGTCATCGACTGCGGAATCTTCACCCCCGAAAGACAGGTCATGATTTTTCTGCCCCTGCATCATGTCTTCCCCCTGGTGGGATCGATGATGACCCCCCTCTATGTCGGCACTTCCATCGCCATGGCTCCCTCCATGCAATCGGCCGACCTGCTGAAAACCTTCAGCGACAATGAGGTAGGGGTTTTTCTGGGTGTGCCCCGGCTTTATGAACTGATGTACAGGGGCATCAAGGCAAAAATCGACAAAAGCCCCATGGCAAAAGGCCTCCTCTGGATTGTCCTGAAAACCGGCTGGCGCAGTATGGGCCGGAAAATCTTCAACAAGGTTCACCAGAGCTTCGGCGGTCATCTGCAATACATGATCGCCGGTGGAGCTGCACTGAACAAGGAGGTGGGCACCTTCTTCTACGGAATTGGCTTTGATATCATGGAAGGCTTCGGAATGACCGAAGCCGCACCCATGATCACCTTCCCCCGGCCGGGAAAAATCAAAATCGGCTCCACCGGCCAGGCCTTGCCCGGACTCACCATCGAAATCAGGGAGGGGGAAATCGTGGCCAAAGGCCCGGGAATCATGAAAGGCTATTACAACCGCCCCGAAGAAACCGCTCAAACGGTGAAAGAATGCTGGCTCTACACCGGCGACCTGGGGTACCTCGACAAAGACGGATTCCTTTATATCACCGGCCGTAAAAAGGAAATCATCGTTCTCCCAAACGGGAAAAACATCAACCCCGTGGAACTGGAATCCAAACTGGAAGGTTTTTCTCCTGCGATCAAGGAAGCCGGGGTGACCCTCTACAAAGAGATGCTCCATGCCGTCATCTTTCCCGATGCCGGCTTTCTGGCCGAAAACAAAATCGAAGATCAGCAGGCCTGGTTCCGCGACCAGGTCATCACCCCCTTCAATGCCGGGGTGAGCTCCTATAAACGCATCATGCAGTTTACCCTGATCCCATCGGAATTGCCCCGCACCCGCCTCTCCAAATTACAACGGTTTAAACTGGCCGAGCTGATCGAACAGAAAAAGACAGACAAGACCAACCCCGATGAGCCACAATCCGCTGAATTTCTGGCCATTAAAACCTTCCTGGAAAGCCAGGTCGATATGGATATCCTTCCCGGCCACCACCTCGTATTTGACGTATCCATGGATTCCCTGGGAAAGCTGAGCCTGATTGACTTCATCGAGAAAAGTTTCGGGGTAAAACTGAATGAGGAACAGCTGATCAAATTTCCTTCCCTGGGTAAGATGGCTGACTATGTCAGAAACCATAAGCTGTTCCATAAGTCAGACGCTGACACCACCTGGACGGGCAGCCTGAAAGAGGATGCAGAGGTGATTCTTCCGAAAACCTCGTTCCTGCTGGGGCCGGCAGTAAAAGGCGTCAGAGCCTTTTTCAGGTTGTTTTTCCGGTTCGGGGGAACTGGCATGGAACATATTCCCGAAGGCCCCTGCATCTTCACCCCCAACCACGAAAGCAAACTCGACGCTTTCCTGGTTCTCTCCTACCTCGACAAGGCTACCCTGAAGAATACCTATTCCTATGCCAAAAAAGAACATGTCAAAAGCGCTGTCAGGCGGTACCTTGCCGCCCGTACCAACGTGATTGTGATGGACCTCAGCAAAGAGCTTAAAAATTCCATCCTGAAGATGGCCGAAGTCGCTAAGCAAGGCAAGAAAATCCTGATTTTTCCGGAAGGGACCCGCTCCCTCTCCGGGGAACTGGGAGAATTCAAAAAAACCTATGCCATCCTGAGTGCGGAACTGAACGTTCCCGTGGTACCGGTAGTCATTTACGGAGCTTACGCCGCCATGTCGTACGGAGCGAAAAAAATAAACAGGGGGCAAAAGATCAGTATCCGGTTCCTCCCGCCTGTGTACCCCGGAACAATGACGCCTGAGGAACTGAATAAACGCGTAAAAGAACAGATCATCAACGCAAAAAAAGAATATTCCCATGCTTAAACAGGTTTTGCTCATCCTTCTGATGACCGTCACCCTGGGTTCCGGGGCGCAGGAAAAATCAACAGGAACCAAATTTGATTTTTTTCCCTTTTCTGTCTGGTATAGCGGAGGGAAGGCCAGGGCACCCATGCTTTCCACCATCACCCCACAGTCGGAAAAGGAATGGCGGCGCGACCTTCAGCAGATCAAGGCCCTGGGATTCAATACCGTCCGCACCTGGGTCGAATGGGCAGCCTGTGAGCCTGAACGGGGAAAATACAATTTCGGGAACCTGAAACTCCTGCTCAGGCTTGCCGAAGAGACCGGGCTCAGGGTGTTCATCCAGATTTATGTCGATTCGGCACCCGACTGGGTGGCCCGCGATTTCCCGCATGCCCTCTTCGAGGCACACAGCGGCGACAAGGTTCATCCCCAGGCAGCCCCCGGGGTGTGTACCGACAACCACGACGCCGAAGAGGCCGTCCTCGGCTTTTACACCGCCACCGCCCGCGTGGCCTCCGCCTCCCCGGCTTTCTTCGGGTGGGACCTCTGGAGCGAACCCCATATCATCAACTGGGCCTCCCTCGACTTCATCACCAACGCCCAGTTCTGTTTCTGCCCGGGCACCAGGGCCAAATTCAGGGCTTGGCTCGAAAATAAATACGGCTCCCTGGCCGGCCTCAACAAAGCCTGGTACCGCAATTTCACCGGCTGGAACCAGGTCGACCCGCCCCGCTTCAGCACCATCCTCAGTTATACCGACTTCATCGACTGGAAGAGTTTTATCTACGAAAAACTGATGGATGATATGGCCGCCCGGTACCAGGCCATACGCAAGGGCGACCCCTCCCACCTGATCACCGCCCATGCCGTGGGAGCCTCCCTCTTCCAGTCACCCCACGTGGGCGCCGGCGCTACCGATGACTTCCTGATGGCCCGGCCTCTCGACTATTATGGTGTTTCCATGTACCCCAAACACAACCAGCCCGACAGGGCCTGGTCACTGACCACCCTGCGCGCCACTACCGACTTCACCCGCAGTGCCAACCGCGAAAAAGGCGGATGGTTCGTAGGTGAGCTGCAGGCCGGACTGGGCACCGTATCCCTGCTGGTGAGCGACCCGGTGACCGCCGACGACCACCGCATCTGGGCCTGGTCAGCCATCTCCAAAGGCGCCAAAGGAGTCAACATCTACGCCTACTACCCCATGTCCACCGGCTATGAGGCAGGTGGCTACGGACTCATCAACCTCGACGGTACCCTCACCGACCGGGCGAAAAAAGCAGGGGAAATGGCAGCCGTGGTCAACCGCAACCAGGAACTTTTCCTTAAATCACGCCCGGTAAAGGCAGAAATCGGCATCGTCTACAATCCCATGACCCAGATGGTGGGCGGCATGCAGCGCCGCGACTACCCCGGGGCCATGTCCAACTCCCTCCTGGGATATTACCAGTCGTTTGCAAACCACAACGTCCCCGTCGACTTCATCCACCGCGAACATATCGAAAAGGGCGAACTCTCACAATACAAGCTCATCATCCTCCCCTTCCAGGTGATGTTCACCGCCAAAGCCGCCGAAGGCCTTCGCGAATTCGTCCGTAACGGCGGATGCGTCCTGGCCGAAGCCCGCATGGCCTGGAACGACGAATACGGCCACGCCTCCGGAATCATCCCCGGCCTTGGGCTCCATGAACTCTTCGGCGTCCGCGAAAACGAAGTCCGCATGAGAGACAAGGTCAGCCTCACCCTCACCGGAAGCAACCATCCCCTTCTCCAGGGATTCAAAACCGGCGACCAACTCAAGGGTTCTCTGTACAGCCAGTCCCTGAACTCCCTCGACGACCACGACACCCAGGTCCTGGCACTTACCGAACAGGGCGACCCGGCGATCGTTTGTGCTTCCTACGGAAAAGGAAAAGCCCTCACTGCAGGCACCTACCTGGGCATGGCCAATTTCCCCGAAGTGGACCCGGCCAACGACGCCTTCTTCCTTAACCTGCTCCATTGGGCCGCCATCAACAGGCCTTTCACCACCTCCCACGACGGCCGCACATCCAACCAGGTCGAAGTCCGCCTCCAGGAAAACCCCGGCACGTCGGTGCTTTTCGTGTTGAACCATAGCGAGAAACATGAAGAAGTCACCATTGACCTTAACGTCAGAAAAGAGGGGTGGTATAAAGTACGTGACGTGATCACCAACAGTGAATCCAGGATTCAGAGTTCCGGAAATATTCTGAAAATCAGCACACCACTTGATCGCAAACAGGTAGCCGTTCTGGAAATAGGCCAGGCTTCCTGAGAAAAGAAATCCATTTCTGCCTTCCTGGTACGGACTAAACGGTTCCCGCACCACCAGGGTTATGGTACGCCCATTATGAATACTTATTGGAAAAACCTGACATGGAACAGATCATCAGCCTCCAAAGAGCCCGTTTTGAACGCGTTTTCACCGCATTCCTGGCCATCCTGTCGGGAGTCATCCTGATTCTCCTGGCTGTTCAGGGCCCCCTCTTTTTGGATCATATCCACTATAAGACGGCTGAAGTCATCAACAACCAGCTGCTCGGACAGGATATCGTCAACCTGCTGGTGCTGGCTCCTTTGCTGATCGCCGGGGGTATCTCCCTGCTGCTTAAAAAGAGATTTGCCATATACCTTCTCCTGATGGCCCCCCTTTACCTGATTTATTATGTACTGAGTTACACCATCGGATGGGAATGGAGTTCTAACCTTTACACCGGTAACAATGAAAAATGGTTCTTCCACTTCCTTTTCATTCTCATCTCTTCGGTGATCATCCTGTTTTACGCACTGGCTGAATTTCCGGAAAAGGTACAAAGCCACTTTAAAAGGAAGCATCTTCTCATTTATACGTTGTTGAACCTGTTTTTCATGCTCATTTTTGCAGGCATGTGGATATCGGAGGTGAGGGAAGTGATCGCCACAGGCACGGCCCGGGGTTACGATATCGCCCCCACCGCCTTCTGGCTGGTAAGGGTTTTTGACCTGGGATTCACCATCCCCCTGGGAATCCTCAGCATATATCTCCTCTGGACCAGGCCCGATACCACCTTCCCCGTACAATTCATGTTTTACGGGTTTTTCCTGACCATGATCATCGCCGTCAATGCCATGGGGGTCATCATGCTGCTCAACAACGATCCCACTTTCCTCTTCCGCGACCTGTCCGTTTTCCTCATCCTGGGAGCCATCATCTCATTTGGATTCGGTTTTATCCTCAAAAATTACCGGACTACCTGAAAGATTATGAGGACTTACACACAGGAGGGTGCCCCGGAACAGCACTCCCCGCCCAGCCTTCGGCTTAGGGAACACACCTGCCCGTATTCATAACTTTTTCCTATATTTGGTTATCCGGAATCTGATCCGGCACAAACTGATTTTTCCATGATGACCTTTCTCCTTCTTTTCCTACTGGTAGCCACGGCGGGTTATGGGCTTTATGTGTATAACCGGCTGGTCAGGCTTTTCAACTACACCAAAGAAGCCTGGAGCGGCATAGACGTGCAGCTGAAAAAAAGGCATGAACTGATTCCCCTGCTCGTGAAAACCGTAAAAGAATATGCCGCCCATGAGCGCAATCTGCTGGAGACCATCACGGATTTGCGTTCCCGGGGAATAGCCGCCGGCTCCCTCAAAGATGCCGAAACTGCGGAAGTGAGCCTTTCGAAAGCCCTGGGCAACCTGTTTGTGGTGGTCGAGAATTACCCCGAACTGAAGGCCAACCAGAACTTCCTGGAGCTGCAGCGGGAAATCTCCAAAGTGGAACATGACCTCCAGAGGGCCCGCCGTTATTACAACGGAACCGTGCGAAACTATAACATCCTGATTGAACAGTTCCCTTCAAGCCTGATCGCCGGTATGGCCGCCCACCGGCAACGCGAATACTTCGACCTCGACAACCAATCGGAAAGGGCGGCTCCTGAATTGAGTTTTTGACCCCCTGCCGGAACAATGCTTTACACTATGGCCCAACATCCTGAAACGTAAAAAACATGTCCATGAAAAAATGTCTGTTTTCACTCCTGGTGGCGCTCCTGGTGGTGCTCCTGGTTTTACCGGCTGCCGGGCAGGAAAGGATCCTCTCTTACGATACCCGGATCACGGTGGAACGAAGCGGCGATTTGCAGGTCACTGAAGTGATCACCGTGGTGGCCGAAGGGAACGCCATTAAAAGGGGCATCTACCGCACATTCCCCACGCGTTACAACGACCGCATGGGAACACGTTTTAAGTTGGATTTCCAGGTCAGGGAGGTGCTGCGTAACGGCAACCCCGAACCCTGGTTCACCGAAAATAAGAACAACGGAGTGGTCGTATATATCGGCGACAGCAACCAGGAGATCACCCCGGGCACCCACACCTACACCCTCACCTACCGCACCTCGCGCCAGGTGGGATTCTTCAGGGAATTTGACGAACTCTATTTCAACGCCGTCGGGGGCGACTGGGCTTTTCCCATTGAAACAGCCAGTGTGATCCTTCACCTCCCCGATGGGGCTTCGGTGGTACAGAAAGCCGCCTATTCGGGCCGTGCCGGCTCCACAGGGTGCCAGTGCTCCCAGGTGGAGGAAAACAACGGAGTCATTACCACCATGACCCAGCCTTTGCTCCCCGGTGAACAGCTCACCATTGCCGTGGCCTGGCCCAAAGGATTCGTCCATGAACCATCGGCCACAGAACGGACAGGGCGCTTTCTCAAAGACAACCTGCATGTGCTGGCTGCCCTCCTTACCCTGGCCCTGGCCCTGATTCTTTACCTGCGGAAGTGGAAAGCCGTGGGCAAAGATCCCCGTAAAGGAACCATTATCCCCCTGTTCGACCCCCCTCAGGGTTTCAGCGCCGCCACCACCGGATTCCTGCATAAAATGGGAATGAACGAGAGAATCATCACGGCAGCCCTTGTCGATATGGCCATCAAAGGATATCTCAAAATCGACAAAAGCGGGAAAAAATACCGTTTGGATCGCGTTCCGGAAGCCCACCCTGAACTCACCCCCGAAGAGAATGCCCTGGGCGGAGCCCTCTTTATCGGTAGAAACCAAATCCTCCTTGACCAGAAAAACCATGCAGCATTCCAGAATGCCCGAAGTGCCGTTGAAAAAAGTGTAAAGGAGCAGATGATTCCCACCTATTTCAAGGTCAACGGCAAGCACCTCCTGCCTGGAGTGCTGGGGTCGGCTGCCGGGGTGCTGGCGACCTTCGCCCTGGCGCCCACTCCCGAAATCCCCGTGTTCCTGCTTTTCCTGTCCATCATGATGCTCATCTTGTTTGCCTGGCTGATGAAAGCCCCCACGCCTCGGGGAAGAGAAGTGATGGACGAGGCGGAAGGCTTTAAGATGTACCTCTCCGTGGCCGAGAAAGAGCATCTCGACAAGGCCCATGAACCCGACCTCACCGTAGAACGGTTTGAGCAGTTGCTCCCCTATGCCATCGCCCTGGGTGTGGAAAACCAGTGGGGAAAGAAATTCGAGAACGCCCTGGCCCGGTCGCTGACCGAAACCCGCACCTACCATCCTGCCTGGTATGCGGGGACCTGGAGCGCAGCCGCCTTCTCCCCCTCCCGTTTTACTTCTGACCTGGGGAAAAGCTTCTCCTCAGCGATCTCTTCCGCTTCCACCCCTCCCGGAAGTTCTTCGGGCAGCGGAGGTGGCGGTAGCGCAGGAGGTGGCGGAGGAGGTGGTGGCGGCGGCGGCTGGTAAGCCCCGGAACAACACGTTACAGGATATATCTTATTGTCACACCCCAAAAGGAGACAAACCCTGCACCTGTTGCTTTATTCGACCCGAAGCCGTAACTTGCAGTAATTGAATATTCATATGATACGGGGAGTGATCCTGCTGCTTTTGCTCCTTGTTTATTTGCCCGGGAATGCCCGGCAATTTCTCTTTACAGGATACAACATCACCGACGGACTTTCCCAGTCGGTGGTCACTGCCATTTTCCAGGATTCCCGTGGGTTCATCTGGCTGGGAACCCAAAACGGACTCAACTGCTTCGATGGGAACCAGTTTACGGTCTATACCTACCGTCCCGATGACTCCACCTCCATCTCCAACAACTGGATCTTCGGAATCACCGAAGACCGCTCAGGCCATCTCTGGGTCGGAACAAAAGGGGGCCTGAACCGGTTCTCCCCGGAAGAGCAGAGATTCACCCGCATCAGGTATGACACGCCCTATCCCGTTGACCTTTCCGGTTATGTGTATGATGTGGCTTGCAGCTCCACCGGAAACATCCTGATCAACACCCCACCTCTGCTCACGGTCTGCAATCCGCAGGAGATGACTTTCACGCACCTCCTGTCGCCCCTGCCCTATGACGGCAGCGTCAAAGATTACAAAATACCGCTCCTCGAAACCCACGACGGGAGGATATGGACGGGATCGACACGGGGATTGGCCTGCTACACCCCTTCATCCGATTCATTCCGGATTTTCCCCTTTATCTCCGGAACTTCCCTTTCCCCCATTGCCCTTCCCGAACCCTCGGTCACTGCCCTTTGGCAGGATCCCCAAGGGATTTTATGGGTGGGCACCTCCGGCGGACTCTTCCGCATGAACGAAGAAACCAACGGCTTTACTGAGTTCCACTCCCCTAAAATGGGAACCTTGCCCCCGGAAAGCCGGTTTATCCGCGCAGTGACCGGCGACGCCGGCGGTGCCCTGTGGGTCGCCACGGAAGGGGGCGGACTATGGCGGCTTCCCCCCGGAAACAACGGGCCACAGAAACCGGAAAACTTCACCCGTGTCCGAAACGGACTCTTTCACGATATCCTCCTGGCTTTGGCCATCGACCAATCGGATAACCTCTGGATCGGAACCCTGGCCGGGGTCAACAAAACCGACCTGAAAAACCCAAAATTCAGGATCTACCGGAAAAGCAGCGATCCCTCCTCCATCGATCTCTCCGGAAATGTCATTGCCTCGCTTTTCAAGGACGGGGAGGGCAGGTTATGGGTAGGCACCTGGGGACAGGGGCTCAATATTTTCGACCCGGCAACAGGCCAGGTCGAACACTTCGGGTCACGGCACGATGGGAGGCACTTCCTTCCCAATGATTTTATTCATGTCCTGTTTGAAGATGCCCATAAAACCCTTTGGATCGGGACCCGCGACGGGCTTCTGGTTTTCGACCGGAACCGCCGCCAGTGCGTCAGGCCTGAAGAGCTGAACCTTCCCGACGGGCTTCCCTCCCTGAGCGGTCACCGCATTTTCAGCATGATGCAAAGCCCGAACGGGGACTACTGGCTGGCCACACAGAATGGTCTCTACAGAAAAAAAACAGGCGAAAAGATACCTGACCGGTTTCACGCAGAAGGCGGCCCCTCCTTCCGGATCAGCGGCAACCTGGTATACAGCGTTATCGAAGACCACCAGGGGCTGATCTGGATAGGAACCACCCAGGGCCTCGACCTCTTCGACCCCACCAGCCATGAAATGAGTCACTTCAGAAAATCTGCCGCCCCGGGGAAAGGCCCGGCCGACGATTTTATCACCTCTTTGTGTGAAGACCACTCCGGCGACATCTGGATAGGAACCAGTGCCTACCTGAACAGATTCTCACGGAGAGAGAATACCTTCACCTTTTATGGCATGGAACAGGGCATTCCCGGAAACCTCATATACAGTATGGTAATGGATCACCGCCAGAGGATGTGGATAGCCACAGGAAACGGGCTGTGCCGGTATGATCAGGCAACCGGCAGTTTCAGGACCTACACCGTCAACGAAGGTTTGCAAAGTGCCGAGTTCAACCTGGGCGCTGCCTTTCTGGCCGGTGACGGAGAACTCCTGCTCGGGGGCATGAACGGCTTTAATGCTTTTTATCCCGACTCCCTCGCCGACAATCCCCACATCCCTTCTTTGGCCTTTACGGGAATCTGGAAAAACAGCGATGGCCTCCGCACCGACCTGCGCACCTCCGGATACCATCGGATCACCCTCCGCCACAATGACTACTCTTTCACCGTGGAATTCGCTGCACTGGAATTCACCCAACCCGCCAGAAACCTATACAAATACCGGCTTTCAGGAGCCGGCAATAATTGGATCGACATCGGCCACCGGAACTTCGTGGCTTTCTCCAACCTCTCCCCGGGCGATTACACCCTCGAGGTGAAGGGATCCAACAACGACGGAATCTGGAACGAAACCCCCCTCTCCCTCCACATCACCGTCAGGCCCCCCTGGTGGCGAAGCCCGGTGGCCCTGATCGCCTGGCTGCTGCTGACCCTGTTGCTGACCACCGCCATCGTCCGCAACCGGGAACTGCGCCATGCCGCTACCCGGAAACTTCTCGAAGAAAAAGTGAGACAACGCACCCTTCTGATCGGGGAACAAAAAGCCGAGATCGAACACAAAAACGAAGAACTTAAAGCCCTGAACGCCTCCAAAGACAAGTTCTTCTCCATCATCGCACACGACCTGCGCAATCCCTTCCATTCGATCATCGGGCTGACCAACCTGTTACTCCTGGAGCGGGGGAAGATTCCGGAGGAAAAAATGGTGAAATCACTCGAAACCGTCAGGGACTCTTCCCGGCAGGCTCATGAACTGCTTGAAAATCTGCTCCTCTGGGCACGATCCCAAACGGGAACCCTCTCCTTTACCCCTGAAAGGGTTGACCTGTCGCGGCTGGTCAGGGAAACCATCACGCTGGCCAGCGCCCAGGCCGCTCCGAAAAACATCTCCCTCCATACACAATGCCCTGAATCCCTGGTTGCATATGCCGACCCCCACATGGTGGAAACCATTCTCCTGAACCTCCTCACCAACGCCGTGAAATTCACCCACCCCTGCGGGGAGGTGTGGCTCTCCCTGGCCATGGAGGGAAACCAGGCCCTGCTGACGGTCAGGGACAACGGACCGGGCATTCCTCCCGAAAAGATGTCTACCCTGTTTGACATCGGCACCCCCCACCGCATGACGGATTCCGGCAGGGAACCCGGTTCGGGCCTGGGACTGCTCCTCTGCCGCGAATTCGCACAACGGCACGGAGGTACCATCCATGCCGAAAGTGAACCGGGAAAAGGATCCACCTTTGTGGTTTCTCTACCCACAGACCCCCGTTGATAATATCAGATTTCCCCTGTTACGGACCTGATTTCCTTTCCTCCCACCCCAGGATAAAAAAAGCAGGCCCCTGAAGCAGCCAACCCCCAAAAAAAAGAGGCTGTGGATACAACCTCTTCATTTTTTTCAAACCACTTCTGCCCCCCGACAGGCAGCCCACACCTTATCCCCCGATTTTACAGGGAACCCTGAAGAATTCAAACAGCGTGGGAGCATTGGTCTCATTGACCCGCACATGCAGGTTTCCTTCCTTGTACACCAGGTATATGGTTTCCATCTCGTTCTTATCGAGGAAACAACATCCCAGACGGCAGTCGTCAGAGTGGAGCTTGTAAAGGCGGAGGCCATTCCTTTGGGCCACCAGTTCCAGCAAGGCCGTACATTTCACTTTCCCGTCGCAACAGATCAGGGGCTGTCTCTCAAAAATCTTCCCCTCTACCATATAGGCATCCACCTTCTTCAGCGGCACCTTAAGGGTCAGGCCTTCATCGGTGGTCATGCGGATGTTCCTCATCCCCACTTTGACCTCCTCACTAAAGTAATTCTTCCCCTCAACGACCACATAGTTCAGTTCGTCACCGGCCCAGGCTGCCAGGGCCAGCATCAACACGGCAAAAAGAGCTACTAACTTTTTCATGGCTTCTTCATTTTTGTTGAACATTGTTTTGCTTTGATGAACTAAAGTTACCTCACCCGGTGGGGCACAGGCAAATCTGTTCTACAAACCGGAACCATGAATCGACAAACGGGTTACCTGAAAAAATGGGGAAGTGACCTGTTAAAAGGGGGAGGTCACCGGTGCTGAGCCATCTTGTTGTTTTCAATGAGGTCGAAGAAGTGTTTTTGGTAGGTTTCGCTGACAGGAATCCGCTCATTTCCGATCTTAATGTGCCTGCGTTCCACGAAATCAATCTTATCGAGGGCGACGTACCACGATTTGTGAACCCTGCAAAAGCGGGGTTCGCGCAGCATCTCATCTATACCGCGGGCATTCATCAGGGTCATGATCCTCTTTTTGGGGGTTACGATTTTCCAGTAATCGCCCATGCCTTCGACATAAAGGACTTCCGAGGCCAGCACTTTTTCGATGCGGGTTTCAGTTTTCACGAAGAAATAGTCGGGTTCGCCTTCTGCCGGGGGAGGGATCGAGGGGGGAACGGCTTCGGACCCGGAGGCTTCCCAGCCCATTCTCTCCCTGACCTTGTTCACTCCCCGCAGAAACCGCTCCAGGGAAATGGGCTTCAGCAAATAGTCGTCCACATCGAGGTCATATCCCTGCATGGCATATCGGTCATAAGCGGAGGTGAGAATAACATGGGGCCTCTCTTTCAGGACATTCAACAGCTGGATGCCGGTCAGCCCCTCCATTTCAATGTCGAGAAAGAGCAGATCGACAGGGTGTGTGCGCAGATACTCCAGAGTCTCCATGGCATTGTCGAAGGTTCTCAGCAATTCAAGAAAAGGAACTCTCGCACAATAAGCCGAAAGAATGTCGAGAGCAAGAGGCTCGTCGTCTATGGCGATACACCTGATTTTCATTAGTATAGTTGTTTGTTTATGACTTGCTCTTCAGTTGTATATCGTAATGAAGCCAGATTAAATGCTTCACGCCCATGGAATTGGCTCCGCAGTGCTCCGCCGAACTTCGTTTCGCATGGAGCAATTATACATGTCCTTATGTGGTCGAAACACCATGCCTTTTCATTTTTCTGTGTTTTTGCGGACTGGTATCTCCCTCGTAATACGTATCCGGGCCTTCCCGGGTTTCCAGGGAGTAAAAGGCCCTCAGTCTCTTTGTCCCTCAGTCTCTTTGTCCCTCAGTCTCTTTGTCCCTTAGTCTCTTTGTCCCTCAGTCTCAGGGTCAGAACCACCCCGGCTTCTTCCCCCGTATCCATGACCTCCAGGGTATGCCGGCGTGGATATACCAATTCCAGCCTGCGCCTGACCCCATCGAGCCCCGTTTCGAAATCTCCCTTCCGGGTGGA
>Ga0209607_1000616_pt1 | contig 31494 bp, 22 predicted proteins | sample AD_UKC117_MetaG_FD_184413 | JGI IMG/M metagenome (GOLD analysis project Ga0209607, IMG submission 184413) | Active sludge microbial communities of municipal wastewater-treating anaerobic digesters from Hong Kong - AD_UKC117_MetaG (SPAdes)... | ecosystem: Engineered > Bioreactor > Anaerobic >... | reverse complement strand
CGGGCGTGAGCATGGCGCAGATCAAGGTGGCATAGGGCCAAATCAGTCGTTCCTGACAGGCCCCGCCGTGGGTGTGACGGATCACTTCCGGGTAACCGTCGCCGACGATGCCGATGCGCATACAGCAACCGACCAGCGGCAACCGCCAGCGCACCGCCAGCCGGGGTAGCCAGGCGCGAATCGGACCGCTGTCCGGGGCCAGCAGCAGTACCGGATCGGCCTGAAGCAGCACGGGGGCGAGCGCCTGCAACCAACCATCGGCGCTGAACTGCGCCAATGCCTCGTGTTCCACCAGCGTGACCTGGTCCGCGCCGTGCACCGCGAGCGTCCCGGCCAGCGGCTCCAGCGCGCTACCGCACAAAATCGCCTGGACCTTGGCGTCGAGCCGATCGGCGATCTCACGGCCTTCTTCCACGCACTCCAGGCTGGCGAGAGTCAATTCGCCTTGCTCGCATTCGGTGATGACGACCACGCATTTATCCATTTAAACAGCCCTCCCGGCGCGTTCGCCTTCTATGATCGCGGCGTGCGCCCGCCGTGGCGCGATGCAGTCGCCGATGCGGTAAAGCGCGGGCACCCGCCCTTTCAAGTTTTGATAAAGCTCTTCATCGACTTCGCGGACTTGCGAAAGCATGTGGGTGGCGCGGGCGTTGTCGGTCTTCAGTGCTTGATACAGGCTATCGTCGGCCTGACGGTGTACCGCCAGCACGACCGTATCCACTTTGGGGAAGTGCACCATTTGGCCACTGTAGTTGTGCAGCGCCATGACCACGCCGTTGTCGATGCCGAGGACCGAATGATTCGGCGTGCAGCGAATACCCAGCCGTCGGGCTTGGCGATACCAGTTTTCCAGATCGAGGGTGACGCCCAAATCCTGACCGACGTATAGGGTGGGGGTGACTACTTCCACTTCACAGCCCTGTTCCGCCAGATACTCGGCGACGCTGGTGGCTTCGTGGAAACCGAGCCGATCCACGATCAGCACCTTGGGTCCCGGCGTGACCTTGCCGGACAGGATATCCACCACGTCCGCCACGCCGGGACTGTCGCCACCGGGAATAGCGGTGAGGTTAGGCAGCGAACCGGTCGCCACGATCACCGCGTCCGCCTTGGCGGCCAACACCGAATCGAGCGTGGCGGTGGTGTTGGTCTGTACCTCGACACCCAGTTGTTCGATCTCGTGCAGCAGATTACGCACGATATCGCCGAACTCCGCCCGCCCAGCGATCCGAACCGCCCACACCACCTGGCCGCCAAGACGGGCTTCCTTTTCCAGCAAGGTGACGCGATGCCCGCGACGGGCGGCGACGGTCGCGGCTTTCAGCCCGGCCGGTCCGCCGCCGATCACCAGCACGCGCTTGGGCTCGGTGACGGTTGACAAGGTGCCGCCGCCGTAGCGCTTTTCCTGACCGGTGGCCGGGGTTTCGATGCAGCCCATCCAGCGATTGAGTCCCATCCGTCCCACGCATTCCTGGTTGCAGGACAGGCAGAGCCGGATATCGTCGGTCCGGTTTTCCCGCGCCTTGCGGGCGAATTCGGGATCGGCGATCTGGCCGCGCACGATGCCGACCAAGTCGGCGTGGCCTTCGCTCAGGATGCGCTCCGCCTGGATCGGGTCCTTGATCCGACCCACGCCGATCACCGGCAGCCGTACCGCCTTGCGAATGGCCGAGGGAATGAACAGGGCGTAATCCGGGCGAATCCGCATCGACGCTTCGATCATGTACAGAGTCTGGGTCGCGGTACCGATGCTGGTGTTGATCAGATCGATCAGCCCGTCCGCTTCCAGCAGTCGCGCCACGGCCACCGTTTCGTCCAGGGTGATGCCGTCACGGATCAGTTCGTCACCGCACAGCCGCACGCTGATCACGTAGTCGCGGCCCACCTCATTGCGAATAGAGGCGATGATCTCGCGCAGCAGTCGGGCGCGGTTTTCCAGACTGCCGCCGTATTCGTCACCGCGCTGGTTGGTGTTGCGCGACAGGAATTGGCGGACGATGGAGGAATGGGAGCATTGCAACTCCACGCCATCGAAACCACCCTCACGGGTGTAGGCGGCCACCCGCGCATAGCCCTGGATAATCTCCAGAATATCCTCATGTTCCACTGCTTTCGCCACTTCGCGGAACAGGGGATCGGCCAGCGCCGACGGCGCCCAGGCGGGTAGCCGGGTGAACATGCCGCTACTCTGGCCGCCATTGTGATTGATCTGCGCCAGGATCGGCGTTCCTTCCGCGTGGACCGCCGCTGTGATCCGCCGATAATGCGGGATCACCCGGCGGTGGAAGGCATGGATCAGCTTTTCGTAGGGGTGATCGGTGGGATGGGTGGATTGCTCTTCGGTGATGATCAATCCGGTTCCGCCGCGCGCGCGTTCCCGGTAATAGTAAAGATGCCGCTCGCTGGGCAGGAAATCCTCGGCGTAGTTGGTCAGATGCGCCGAGAATACGATCCGGTTCTTGACCGTGATGTTGCCGATCTTCAGCGGGGTAAACAACAGTCGTGGACGATTGCTCATGGCTTAGACCTCCCGTCCGGCGCGATAGCCTTCCAGGATCGCGTGACTGAGATAACGCGGCGCGACGCAGTCGCCGGCCCGGAATACCCGCAAACCGCTCGCCTTGAGCGCGAAATACAGGGTTTCATCGGGCACTTCCGGCGACACGTCCACCACCAGGTCGATGCCGTCGAGACGGATTTCCCGGTGATCGAAATGATCCGCGCCGATCACGCCGTGTTCGGTCACCTCCAAGGTGTCGAATTGCGGGCGGAAGACGATGCCGCGGGCGGCGGCGCGCTGGTTCCAGGCGGTCAACTCCAGCGATGCGGTCAAGCGTTGGCCGACGAACATGTCGCTGGTGACCACTTCGACTTGCCAGCCGCGCTCGACCAGCCATTCGGTTACCGCCATGCCAACCGGATCGCCGAGAGTGTCGAGGACCACGGCGCGGCCCGGCGTGGCCGGAACCTCGCCGCGCATGACCTGCCGAGGATTGACCACCGGCGCGTTCGGGTGAAAGCGCACGCCGGCTTGCTGGCCCGGTAGTCCCCCCACGGCCACGATCACGGCATCGGGAGATTCCTGGCCGATTTGTTCGGCGGTCATGTCCATCTCGGTCCGAATGGTTACTTCCAGCGCGCGGACTTGCCGTTCCAGCCAGTCCACCGCCAACGCCAACCGTTCCCGGCCGGGCGCGGCGGCAGCGAGTCGGATCGCGCCGCCAAGTCGCAGTTCGCGTTCGTACAAGGTGAGGTCGTGTCCGCGCAGCGCCGCGACCCGTGCCGCTTCCAGACCGGCCGGTCCGCCGCCCACGACCAGAACCCGATGCGGTGTCCGGGCGCGTTTCAGAGGCGCAAATTCGGCTTCGTGCTCGTAACCGGCGGCTGGATTGTTGGCGCAACTCAGGCGCGGGTTCTGCACCAAGCCGATAAGGTTGTCCTGATTGGCGAGCAGACAAGGGCGAATGTCGGCGGCGCGGCCTTCACGCCATTTGTGTGGCAAGTCCGGATCAGCGATCAGCGCTCGGGTCATTTCCACCGCGTCGGCTTTCCCGTCAGCCAGCAGCGCCGCCGCCATTTCGGGATCGACGATGCTGCCTTGAGCGAAAACCGGCAGCGCGACCGCCGCCTTGATGCCCGCCGCCAGATGCACGGCGAAGCCGGGCGGTTGATATAGACCGGGCCGAGTGAGATGACCGGTGTAGATGCTGCCGCTGGTGACGCTGATGAAATCGAGCAACCCATCGCTCGCCAGGCAGCGGGCGATTTCCGCCGCGTCTTCCGGCTTGATGCCGGCCCATGGCGCATATTCGTCGCCTGCCAGGCGCAGCCCGACGATGGCATCGCGACCCAGTTCGTCGCGCACGTTTTTGATGATCTGACGGGCGAAACGCAGTCGGTTGTCCAGCGAGCCGCCGTAGTCGTCGCCGCGTTGATTGGTCAACGGCGACAGAAACTGGCGAATCAGGCTGTCCTGACCTGCATTCAACTCGACCCCGTCCAAGCCGCCGTCGCGGGCGTAACGAGCTGCCTGTCGGAAGCCCTGGATCACAGCGGCGATGTCGTCAGCATCCATGGCCTGGGGCAGTTCGCGGCTATTGACTTCCGGGACTGGCGAGGGCGCCCACAGCGGCAATTGGGAATAATGGCTGCTGCCCTGCATCCCGCCATGGGTCAAGTGCGCCAGCGCCAGCACACCGTGGCGATGCAGCGCATCCGCGATTTGGCGATAACCGTCCACCACGGCGGCCTCGTAGCCGAATATCGCGTACTCGTAGGGCCAGTCCGAAGGGTGAACGACGCTGCCTTCCAGAACGATCGTTCCCGCGCCACCGGCGGCACGAGTTTCGTAATAAGCGACGTGCCGTTCGGTGAAGCGGTTATGGGTGGCGAAGTTGGTCTGATGGGCAGCGAATACGAAACGGTTCGGCGCGGTTTTGCCACCCAGCGACAGTGGGGCGAAAAGCCCGGCATGGCGATCTTGCGACTTGCTCATGGCCTTGCCTCACGCGCTACGGATTTCAGGTATTGCTCGGATCGAATTCATGGCGATGCGATGCTCGCCCGTTGCGACACGGCCTTGACCGGTATCGGAAAAGGCGCCGGTTGTTGAAACACGCAGTCCGGGTCGGGCGCATCCAGGGATTGCTGGGTGAAATGTTTGACGGCCATGCAGCCGCCATGGCACTGGTCGTAGGCGTTGCAGCTCTGGCAACTGCCACCGACTTGCCATTCCCGCAGGTGCGCGAACAGCGGCGAGTGGCGCCAGATGCCGGCGAACCCGCCCGGTTGACGCACGTTGCCGCCGGAAAACTCCGGGGCCAACATGAACGGGCAGGCATACACTTCGCCGACCGGGTCCACGCAACAGACGATGCGTCCGGCGCCGCACAGGTTCAGCCCGTCCATCGGCTGCCCGTAAGCCGACAGGTGAAAAAAGGAATCACCGGTCAGCACGTCGCGATGATTCAACAGCCACTCGTAAAGCCCGCGATTTTGTTCGTGGGTCGGGCGCAGGTCTTGCCATACCGCGCCGCCGCGACCGGTGGGCCGCAGCCGCGTCAGGCGCAATTCGGCTCCATAACGTTGGGAAAGGGCATATAGCTCGTCGATTTGCGGATAGTTGTGGCGGGTGACGGTGGTGTTGATCTTGAACGGAAACCGGTGCTTGGCCAGCCGTTCCATCGCTTGGCGGGCACGGCCGTAGGAACCTTCGCCGCGGATGGGATCGCTGGTGTCAGCGGTCGCGCCATCAATGCTGATCTGCACGTCCAAATAGTCCCGCGAGGCGATCCATGCCGCCGCATCGTCGTCGATCAAGGTGCCGTTGGTGCTGAACTTGACGCCGATTCCGCGCGTCAGCGCGTAGTCCATCAATTCGCGAAAATCCTTCCGGCTCATCGGCTCGCCGCCGCCGACGTTGATGTAAAACACCTTCATCTCCGCCCATTCGTCGATCAGCCGCTTGGCCTCGGCGGTGGTGAGTTCATCGGGGCGACGCTTGCCGGAGGAAGATAGGCAATGCACGCATTGCAGGTTGCAGGCGTAGGTGATTTCCCAGGTCAGGCAGATTGGTGCGTCCAGGCCCTGCCGAAAGATTTCGTAGCTCATCGGTTACCCCTTCGAACGGTGGCAGTGCGGGCAATCAGGCTTCGGCGGTGGTCGGGTCAATGCCTGCCTTGATCTCGGAGATGGGGTCTGCTGGAAATCCGCCCTGTTCGGCGTGCTGTTTCACCATCTCGGCGTTGGGGGCGATGTAGATGCAATAAATCTTGTCGTCGGTGACATAGCTTTGCACCCATTGGATTTGGGGTCCCAATGCGTTCAGCACACCGCAGGATTTTTGCGAAATAGCTTTCAGGTCGGCTGGAGACAGCTTGCCCGCGCCGGGCAGTTCGCGTTCGATCAGATACTTGGGCATGGCACTAATCTCTTTGGTGGAATCGTTTTTTTATGAGTGGGCCTATCAACGGCTGTCAGGCGTCATGCTTCGCATCCAGCGCCGCTTGTTCCTGGTCCGTGAACAGCCGGGAGCGGGTCAGGAAGCGCAGGCCTTCCGGGCCTTCCAGGGAAAACATGCCGCCTCGTCCGTGCACGACATCGATGGTCAGTTGGGTGTGTTTCCAGTACTCGAACTGAGCGGCGCTCATGTAGAACGGGCAACCGCCGATCTCGCCCAAGCGCACGTCGCCATCGCCGACCAGCAGTTCACCTGCCGGGTAGCACATCGGCGAGCTGCCGTCGCAACAGCCGCCGGATTGGTGAAACATCAGCGGGCCGTGCTTGGTTTTGAGACGCGCGATCAAATCCAGGGCGGCAGCGGTCGCCAATACGCGGGGTATGGTGGTCATGACGAGCCTCCATCGGGTTAAACCCACCCTCACCCCCAACCCCTCTCCCAGTGGGAGAGGGGAGAGTGCGAGGCAACCTTCAACCCCTCTCCCAGTGGGAGAAGGGAGAGTGCGAGGCAACCTTAGAAGAACCCCATGGCCTTGGGGTTGTAGCTGACCAATAGATTCTTGGTTTGCTGGTAGTGATCGAGCATCATTCGATGCGTTTCCCGGCCGATGCCGGATTGCTTGTAACCGCCGAAGGCGGCGTGGGCCGGGTAGAGGTGGTAGCAGTTGGTCCAGACCCGGCCGGCCTTGATGCCGCGTCCCATGCGGTAGGCGACGTTCATGTCGCGGCTCCAGACGCCCGCGCCCAGTCCGTAGAGGGTGTCGTTGGCGATGGCCAAGGCGTCCGCCGCGTCCTTGAACGTGGTCACCGCCAGCACCGGCCCGAAGATTTCCTCTTGGAAGAGGCGCATTTTGTTATGGCCCTGGAACACGGTCGGCTGGACGTAGTAGCCGTTGCGCAGTTCCCCGCTCAGTTCGGCCCGTTGTCCGCCGGTCAGGCATTCCGCGCCTTCCTGACGGCCGATATCCAGGTAGCTGAGGATTTTTTCCAACTGTTCGGAGGAAGCCTGAGCGCCGATCATGGTGTCGGTGTCGAGCGGATGGCCTTGCTTGACCGCTTTCACTCGCTGGATGGCTCGCTCGATGAAGCGGTCGTAGCCGGATTCCTGGATCAGCGCCCGCGAGGGACAGGTGCAGACTTCGCCTTGATTCAGGGCGAACATGGTGAAGCCTTCCAGGGATTTGTCGAAGAAGTCGTCGTCTTGGGCGCAGACGTCGGCGAAGAAGACGTTGGGCGATTTGCCGCCCAGTTCCAGCGTGACCGGGATGAGGTTTTGCGCGGCGTATTGCATGATCAGCCGCCCGGTGGTGGTTTCGCCGGTGAAGGCGATTTTGGCGATGCGCTTGTTGCTGGCCAGCGGCTTGCCGGCTTCGAGGCCGAAGCCGTTGACGACGTTGACAACGCCGGGCGGGAGTAGATCCTGAATCAGTTCCATGAGCACCAGGATCGATACGGGGGTTTGTTCGGCGGGTTTCAAGACCACGCAGTTACCGGCGGCCAAGGCCGGCGCCAGTTTCCAGACCGCCATCAGGATTGGGAAATTCCAGGGGATGATCTGGCCGACCACGCCCAGCGGTTCGTGGAAGTGATAGGCGACGGTGTCGTCGTCGATTTCCGATAGCGCGCCTTCCTGGGCGCGGATGCAGCCGGCGAAATAGCGGAAGTGGTCGATGGCGAGCGGTATGTCGGCGGCCAGGGTTTCTCGCACCGATTTGCCGTTGTCCCAGGTTTCGGCCACCGCCAGCATCTCCAGGTTGGCTTCCATGCGGTCGGCGATGCGGTTGAGCCGGTTGGCGCGTTCCGCGACGGCGGTGCGGCCCCAGCCGGCGGCGGCGGCATGGGCGGCGTCCAGCGCCAGTTCGATGTCCTCGGCGCTGGAGCGGGGAATTTCGCAGAAACCCTGGCCCGTGACCGGGCTGATGTTTTCGAAGTATTCGCCTTTCGTCGGCTCCACCCATTGGCCGCCGATGAAATTCTGATAACGGGCTTTGAAGGTGATCTTGGAACCGGGCTGGCCGGGTGATGCGTATAACATGGGTATTCCTCCTGTGGTTTGGCAATGCGTGGCGACGGACTTGTGCGTCACCGTTTTTTCAGGCAGCGAGTGGAAATCCAGCCGGCTTCACACCAGAGTGAGGCCGGTCAATCACCAGCCAGCCGCCGTGATACTCGAAATACTCAAAATGACCGCCGAGCGATCGCCCCATCGCCAACAGCCGTTCGCGGTCGAAGACTTGCCGATGGCCATAGCGGGGATCGGGCGTGTCTTCGATCGGCACCGCGATAATCAGTCGCCGGGCGGTGAGTCGCCAGAGGTTGGCAACTGCTCGGTTGGTTTGCTCCAGTTCAAGGTGTTCCAACAGATGCAGCGCGGTGACCACGTCGAAGCGCGCCGGTAGCGGCGCCAATTCCCGCTCCATATCATCGGCCAGAATATCGGCGACGCCGAACCGGGCTTGGGCCAGACCTGCATGGCGGGCGTAATCGTCGGCGAACCCCATCAGAGCCGGATTCAGATCGCAACCGGCGATATCCCCCAAGATCGGGTCCGAGACGCCAAGCCGCGCCAGCAGCAGCGGAAAAAAGCCGAAACAGGTTGCCACGTCGAGGACGGTCAGCGGCGATGCGGCGGCGGGTAGTTCCTCGATCCGTTCCAGTGCGTACCGATAAATCGCGCCGAACAGTCCGATAAAATCGTTCGCGGTTTCCTTGGGTCGCCCCGGCGGCTGCCCCAAACCGGCGCTGGCCTGCGTGGCGTTCAGGGTGTTAGCGTAGAACAACCGCCAAGCGTGGCGCTCGTTGCCGGCCATGGAACGCACGATGTCTCCCACCGAACGCTCGAATAAGTCTTGTTCGCTGTAGCCGGTATCGATCCGCTGGCGCTGTGCCGTCAGCAGCGGCAACAACTCGCTGACGACGTAGTAACCCAAATTATTGTCGATCTGCGCCGCGCTGAAATCGTGGACGATGATCAACTCATCGGCGGGCGCGGTCGGCGTCGCCGATGGCGTCAGCGCGTAAAGCTGGAAGTGCGCGCTGGCGGCCAGCGGATCGGCGCGTTGTTCCAGACCGTTGACTAGCAATGCGTGGCGGTGGCGTGACAGTATCATGATAGAGAGCGCTCCGCGATCAATGGGGCGTCACCGAGCGCCGCAGCAGATTCTCGGCCACCTGACCGAGTTGCCGCAGGTTGCGGACCACTTCGGTTTGGTGGCAGACCGGCTCGTACAGCGGCATATCGCAACTGCCCATCTTCCAACTGCCGCGCGGTTCCGGCGACAGCCAAAGCAATTGCTTAGCGCGGCGACGGATTTCCTCCAACACCCATACCTGAGGTGGGTTACGGTTACCACGCCCGTCACCAAGGATGATGACGGTGGTTTGCGGCGTCACCACCGCCAAATGGCGATTGTGGAACAGACTCAAGGCGTGGCCGTAATTGCTGTCCACATCGGTGTCGATCAGACTACCGTTGAATACGGTGCTAATCGCCTCATCAATGCCTTGTTGCTCGAAACACGCGCTGACTTCCACCAGGTCGCTGACGAAGGCGAAACTGCGCACCTGACCGAACAGGCTTTGTAGGTTATAGACAAGATGCAACATGAAACGAGCGGTGTTGCGTACCGACAGACTGACATCGCAAATCACCACCAACCGGGGTTTTTCATTGCGGTAATGGGTCATGACCGGCTGAAATGGGATACCTTCGTATTTCATATTGCGGCGTAGGGTGAGCGGAACGCTGATCCGGCCATGATGGCTAATGTGTCGGCGATAGGAACGGGCGCCCCGCATCCGTCGGCACAGCCGATGTACGATCTCGGTCATTTCCCGGCGCTCCTGTTCCGAGAAGCGGTAATCCCGCGCGGCGCGGCGCGGCCGTTCGGACCCTTTCGGAGGTGGTTGCAGCGCCAACTCTCGTTCCAGATAGCGCTTCAGCAGTTCCGGCAAATTGGCAATGCCGCCGTCCAGTCGGCTGGATAACTGTTTGATCAGGTTCTCGTCCACATCCATGTCGTTGAGTTCATCCAGCAATTCAGTCACGGCGTCGGCGATCACATCGGCGTCCAGCGCCGCGATGGCCTCGTCCAAATTCAACTCGCCGGCCCGCCCGGCGTTCTTCATCCGCCGCGCCTTCAGCAATTGCATGGCTTTCCGCATCACTTGATCCAGCAAATCCCGGTTACGGCTCAATACCAGATTTTGGCCAAACTCGGCCAGACTGAGATCATTGGCGTCCTGATGTGAGTTGAAATGAGTTGCCATCGATTCGGCATCGAAATAGTCGCGGATGTCGAGGGCGTCTTCATGGGCGTTATCACCGTCGGGTTGACCGGTGATCTGGGTCTGCTCCGCGACCGTTGCCGGTGGTTCCTCCGGCGCGGTTTCGCGGTGTGGCGGCGGTTCCGCCGCCGATTCAGGCGTCGGCGATACCTTGGGCAAGCCGAAGAACTGCTCGAACAGCTCTTCGAACACCGGCTGATCACGCACATCCTTGATCAGAGTGCTACACAGGACCGCGCGCACCGTGTCGCGGTCCTGCAGCGTGACCCATGCCAACGCCTGCATCGCGTCCAGCGATTCGGCCGGCGAAATCCGCACGCCCTGCTTTTTCAGCAAAAAAATGAAACGATTGATCACGGCATCCATCGTCAGCCACCGGTACGGCCGTCGGTACGGCCGCGATAGCTGGTGAAGTAGCGGGCGGTGTGCTCTTGGCGGCGTTGCTCCAGATAGTTCACATCCGGTTCGGCGGGCCGCGCCGGCGGATGCAGCGGGGTTTCGGCGGCCGAGAGAGTTTCCGGCGAACTCCGCGATTGCAGCGACTCGACGATCCACGGCAATCGTTCGTTGACCTGCTGAGTATCGCGCTCGTATTTGATCAACAGATGCAGCGTTTCCTCCAGCAGGGTCGGAGTCAGCGCATCGGCGTTGAGCAGCACCAGCGCTTGCGCCCAGTCCAGCGTCTCGCTGATGCTGGGGGCTTTGCGCAGTTCCAGGGCACGCAACCGGCGGATCACCGCAACCACCTGTGCGGCCAGTGTTTCCCGCAGCTCGGGTACCTTCATCCGAATGATGTCCAGTTCCCGCTGCTCGTCCGGGTAGCCGATGAACAGATGCAGACAGCGGCGCTTGAGCGCGTCGCTCAAATCGCGGGTGTTGTTGCTGGTGATGATGACGTAGGGGATGGTTGTGGCCTTCACTGTACCGATTTCCGGCACCGTGACCTGAAAATCGCTCAGCACTTCCAGCAGGAAGGCTTCGAATTGCTCCTCGGCGCGGTCGAGTTCGTCGATCAACAGCACCACCGGCTCGGAGGAATCGATCGCTTGGAGAATGGGGCGACGCACCAGGAAATGCTCCGAGAAAAACACATCCTCATGCAGGTGCAATTGCCCGACCGCCTCATGCAAATCACCGACACCCTCGAACAGGCGCCCGATCTTGTCCCGCAGAATCTGGGTGTAGAGCAGTTGCTTGCCGTATTCCCACTCGTAGAGCGCATGCGCTTCGTCCAGCCCACCGTAACATTGCAGCCGAATCAGTTGACGATTCAAGGTGGCAGCCACGGCTTTGGCCAGCTCAGTCTTGCCGACACCGGCCGGTCCTTCGATCAGGATCGGTTTACGCATTTGCAAGGCTAAAAAGGCGACAGTTGCCAGTTTGCGGTCGCACAGGTATTGCTGCTCGCGCAACTGCGCGATGGTGTGCTCGATCGATGCGAACATGCGTGCTCCACACCCGGACATTCTCGGTTGGATGCCGAGGATGTCCGGGTTGCCAGGTGGTCGTAGCGAGGTCTGAGTCGATCAAGCCCTTAATAGGCGCCAACCAGGGAATGACGCACGACGGGCGCCACGGACTCGAAGTTGCATTCGCGAGCGTTGCCCGGTGTCGAGCCGTCACCGAGCACATGATGGGTAATACGCTCGATGTCACGATCATTGGCGGTGATTTTCGCGCTGCTCAATTCCGCATAACGTCCTTTACCCATCTGCGATTTAGTGTAAGGACCGACGCTAGTGAAATTGGCGGGAATGTTGAGATCCTTGCTCAGCCGGATCGCGGCTTCTATCGCCCGCTCGGCGGCGGAAATGTCCGACAGACCGTCCACGTTTTCACCCATCGCCTTGGCGATGTTGCGGAAGCGCTTGTAGCAAGTCGGCATGTTGTATTCCCAGACCCGGGGCAGGGCGATGGCGTTGTTCAAACCGTGATGGGAATCGTAGAACGCGCTGACCGCGTGGGAAATGGAGTGGATGATGCCCAGACCGCCGCTGTTGAACGCCTGCGCGGAGATGTAGGAGGCGTACATCATGTTGGTGCGGGCTTCAAAATTGAGCGGTTCCATGACGGCGCGCCGCAGATTTTGCGCGACCAATTCGATGCCCAGCAGCGCGCTACCCAGACTCGGCATGAAGTCGATCCGGGAAACATAAGGTTCGGAGGCGTGAGCCAGGACGTCGAAACCACAGAAGGCGGTCAAGTCCTGTGGCATGGAGAAGTGCAGGACTGGATCATTGATGCTCAGCGTCACCGGGACGTTTTCATCCATTCCCAGCCACTTGTAGGGAGCTTTTTCCGAAGTGGTGTCGGTGATCACATAGGCCCAACTGGTCTCGGAACCCGTGCCGGCAGTGGTATTGATGGCGATATGAGGTGGATTGTTGGGGTTGTCGGACTTGTTGAAGCCATCGAATTCGTTGATGTTGCGGCCATCGTGGGAAACCACGATACGCGCGCCCTTGGTGGCGTCGGTCACGCTGCCGCCGCCGACCGAGACGAAGCTGTCGCATTTCTCACGGGTATAGAGGTCAGCGATTTCCATGACATTGTAGTCCTTGGGATTGGACTCGATCTTGTCATAGACCACCACGTCGATATCCCGGTATTTGAGTTTGCCGACGATGTCTTCGACGATGCCGGTGCCGCGCAACCCGGAGGTGGCGAGTACGCAACGCTTGAAGCCGAGATTGTTGGCTTCCACGCCGACCATTTCGTAAGCACCCGGACCGAGCAGGCCACGAGGAATGCGATGAAATTCTTTAATAGGGAACTGCCAGAGTTTGTGTGCTTCCACGGTTCGATCCTCTTCCTTTGATGACTATGCGCGGATGTGAAGATCCGCATTATTTTCCCTATCTAAGATAGGGAATTGCCTGTCAGGCTATTCAGTGTGCACTTGCGTGGCGCGGCAATGGTGACTTGCGACATGAATGAATCGGCACATTGACCCACGCTTTAACGCTTTATGGCATCTTGGTATTGGCAAACAAAATGCCATGATAAAAACCCTTTATCATTTTTTTATATCACATTGTTTTTTATTTTAAAATTTTTAATAAAACCCACGTCGGGCAAATCGTTGCCGCCAAGGCACCGTGAAAAAACTGGCACACGCACTGTGTCAAACTGCTCCATCTTTGGATGAGCGGGACAAGCAAATCCCAATAGATCGCGGCCATGCCAAAGGCCCACCGCGACAGTCGCTTGGAGGAGCGGCTGATCCCTGGGAAAAATCGAAATTGTCGGTCGTCGACGAACTGGGTGGCCTGCCGTTCGAATCGAACGCGGCTTCTCTGTACTTCGGGTGCTACGACGAGCGGGGCAATCCTGCCGATCATCGACAGGCTGCGGCGTGGAGGCATGAGGGGTGATGTGCGGCGATCCGGTCATGGCGACCGCCGTTCTCAGCCCCGTGTTGAGCGGCGAAAGATCGCCAGTGAAAAAAACGGCGGTCCGGCTTGAGCAAGCCGGCACCCGTTTCCTGAGCCCCGAATGACCAGGAGAGCAATCTCAATGCTGGTCAGGGGGCAATTTTCGGAGTCGCTATTCGTTTATTTGTCCTGCTTGCGATGGTCGACCACTCGCACGGCCTTGCCTTCGGAACGGGGGATTTCGCCGGTGGCCTTGACCACGACCTTGGCGGTCACGCCGATGAAATCCTTGATATCCTTCTGAGCCTTGTGCGCCACTCGATTCATCGCGTCCCGACCCTGGGCAACCAGCGGCGGGCTGCCTTCCACATTGACGGTCAGCAGGTCGAGATTGTTCTCGCGGGATATTTCCAGTTGGTAGAACGGCGACAGCGTTTCGGTCTGCATGAGGATCGCCTCGACCTGCGACGGAAATACGTTGACTCCGCGAATGATCAGCATGTCGTCGGTACGACCAGTGACGCGCTGCATGCGGACATGGGTCCGACCGCAGCGACAGGGCGCGGGGTTGAGCACCGAGATGTCGCGGGTGCGGTAGCGAATCACCGGGAAAGCTTCCTTGGTCAGCGAGGTGATGACGATTTCACCCGGTTCGCCGTTGAGAACCGGCTGACCGGTGTTGACATCGACCGCTTCGATCAGGAAGTGATCCTCGAACACATGCAGGCCATCCTTGGCTTCGAGGCACTCGATCCCCACGCCGGGGCCGATGACCTCGGACAGACCATAGATGTCGATCGCATCGATGCCCAGCCGCGATTCCAGCTCGTAGCGCATTTCTTCGGTCCATGGCTCCGCGCCGAACACGCCAACCTTGAGCGGCAGTTTGCGCAGATCCACGTTCATGTCCTCGGCGGTTTCGGCGAGGTTGAGGGCGTAGGATGGCGTGCAGGATAGCCCGGTGGGTTCGAAATCTTGGATCAGCATGATCTGGCGCTGGGTCTGGCCGCCGGAAATCGGGGTGACCATGACGCCCAGTTCCTCGGCGCCGTAATGCAGCCCCAATCCACCGGTGAACAGTCCGTAACCGTAAGCGTTGTGCAGGCGATCACCGGGACGCATCCCGGCGGCGGCCAGACAGCGGGCCATCACCCGCGCCCAGGTGCGGATGTCGCGACGGGTGTAGCCGACCACCGTGGGTTTGCCGGTGGTGCCGCTGGAGGCGTGGATGCGGACCACCTGGTCGGTGGGGACGGCGAACATGCCGAAGGGGTAGTTCTCGCGCAGGTTTTCCTTCTTGGTGAACGGCAACAGCCGGATGTCGGCCACGGATTGGATATGGCTTGGCTTGACGCCGAGTTCGTCCATGGCTTCACGGTAGTAGTTGACGGTTTGGTAGCAACGCTCGACGGTGGTGCGCAGCCGATGCAGTTGCAGGTTTTGCAAGTCTTCGCGGGGTAGGGTTTCCTGTTCAATATCGAGGATCATGGGGGACGGTTCCGATTTCAGAGTTTGAGAAAAGTTTCAAGGAACGGGTGGGGTGGATTTCCAGACATATCGCCTTTACCGTCGATAGAGTTTTAGCGAGCAATCCATATCCTATTCCTCCAGTCGCTGAAATAATCCGTTGCCGGTCTCTCGCGATGGCGGGTGCTCGGTAAGTGGAGTCTGAGTTTTCAGATAGCGGATAACGACTATTTCGCTACCGTTAAATTAAATCGTTCCAGTTTAAACTGGCTGAGAGTCATTGGAGTAATATAAGTAAAATAACTATTGGAATTATTGTCTTCTCTTTGATAAAGAAGGATTTCTAAATTGGCCGTGCTCCCGTTTTTTGGTTGTATTATAAAATGTAAACTAACGCCCGTATGGCTGTAAATTTGATACGCGCTTTTTAGGATATAATCTTGGTCAAGATGATCACCACTACTAAATAACTTCACGATTTCGTCATGTTCATTTTGGGTAAAGTAATTACTAAGCTGCACATGATCTATATACCAACCTTTTTTTGGTTGGATGGCCGCAATCTCTGGCTTAAGCGGCGGCTTGATTTTTGCTACGGAATCAATCATAGTAGAAGTTGTTTTCTTGGCTGGATTGTATGGGTTTTTGGGCCCTGATGTTTTCGTGATTTGTGTTTCATCTAAAATAGCTTGCAGATTTTTGGCTAGCCTTAGATTCTCTTCAAGATCATTTTTTTCTTTAACAATAGCTTCTATTTTAGTGCGTATCATGTTGATGTTTGCGCGAATCTCTATGATTTGTATTCTATATTTGTCCGATTCCTCCAAGCTTGTAAGTTGTTGTTCTTGTTCTTCCAGTTTCATTTGGACGCTATAAGCCTTCTCTTGACGCTCCTTGGCATCGGCTAGCTTTTCTTCCAACTCCACTACTTGTTGTTTTAGCGCCTGAAAATCGGTTTGAGCGTAGCTAAATTGGGTCAATTCGACCACAAATATAATAGTAGTCAATAAATTAACAATAAGAATAAAATAAAATCTTTTTTTGTCGATGTGATTCACAGAGTATTCCATCAGGACGATTGTTAAAAAGTCACCTGCCCAGCGATTTATCAAGGGCATCGATGGTATTTTTAATATCCTGGATTTTTTTCAGAGTTTCATCGTTTTCTCCTTTAGGCGCCATCACTTTTGATTTGGTGGTTTGCCGCTTTGCTTGTTTTGATGGTTGATGTAGATCGTTCTGTCGTTTTTTATCTGCCGACCATTGAGCGTGCACTTTCCTTTGCAGGCGTAATAACTCTTTATGGTTCGGAATGATCGCCAGTCCCTTCTCGATTTGCTGCAAACTGGCTGAGTAGTCACTATTCTTCTGATAGCTTAATGCTCGCGCGAAATATTGATCTACTTTCTGATGTTGCCGAGCTTTTTCAGCCTGACGCTGTTGCTCTATTCCCTGCTGTTTTCTTATTTCAATCTGACGGTTCTGCTCGGCTATCTGTGATTTCAGTTGTTCCCGGAGAGCCAATAAACCTGAATGATTAGGAGCTGCTAACAAACCTTGTTCGATAAGTGCCAAACTAATTTCCGACAATCCTTCCTCAGAACTTTTTTGGGCTTGCATAAAAAATTGGTCTGCTTGCAATTTAGCCAGTTGCCGTCGCTCTTCTTCAGAAATATCTTGCTGAACCTCTTGGCGTAATTTTACCAATTCCGAGTGCTCTGGCACTACGGATAGCCCTTTTTCGATCTGATCCAGGCTTTCCTGTAGCGCCCCGTTTTCAAGATATTGTCGTGCTGATTGTTCATATTGTTTAGCGATATTTTCTAATCCATTTAATGCCTCGATATTGCCCTGATCCAGTCTTAATATTTGCCGATAGATTAGTTCAGCGTTCTGCCTGGATTCATCGGTCAGTAGTCCATCTTTGAATTTCATCTCTGCTTTTTTCAGCAACCTTAATATTTCGATCTCACGCTGTTCTGGTGCCGTCTTCGTGATCGGGCTTACAGATTTTGGCAATATTTCAGCGATTTCCATTTCTATGGATTTTTTCGCTTTGAGAGTGTATACGCTTGCTACCGATATTATCGTGATAGCCCCGATTAAAACCAAGAAAAATCGCGATCTTTTTCTCAGTAGGCGGCGAATTTCTCCGCTGGCAAGTTCTGCCACTCCCAGATCTCTGTCACCTGTATTCCATTCTGGACGTGATTCCGTATCACCGGGGACGATTGAACTAAGTTCTTCAAGGAATTCTCCGGAATTTTTGTATCGATCCTCGATATTTTTTGCAAGTAGTTTATTTAAAATTGGTTGGAAATGCGCGTATGTCTTGGGTAATTCTGGAATAGGATCATGTAGATGCTTGAGCATCAAAGTGAGCGGGTTATCAGCTCGGTAGAGGGCACATCCAGTGAGCATCTCGTAGAGCACTACTCCGAGTCCGTATAGATCGGATTGTACCGTGGCGCTTTCTCCCATGGCCTGTTCCGGGCTCATATATCCTGGACTACCAATCATGAAGCCAGATGCCGTAAATACTGTTTTGGAATCGATTATTCGCGCGACCCCAAAATCGGTTAATACTGGAGTGCCATCCTGGCGAAACATGATGTTGGAAGGTTTTACGTCGCGGTGAATCACTCCTCTTTCATGCGCGTAACCAAGTGCTTTTGCGATGGCTTGGATGATTTCAATTGCCGAGCCTAAAGACAAGCCTTGCCTGATTCGGTCTTTAAGTGTGCCGCCAGGAAGATACTCTACTGATAAGTAGAGCTGGTTATGTCCAGAGGCTCCAATATCGTGGATCGTGACGATATTGAGGTGCAATAACTGGGCGAGAATGCGGCCTTCTTTTCTGAAACGCCGGGCAAATTCACTGTCATCGTCAGATCCATGCGCTAGGATTTTTATGGCCACTTGGCGCCCCAGGGATTGTTGCATGGCGCGATACACGGTGGCCATCCCGCCGCGCCCGATCTCGCATTCTATTTCATAACCTGGGATCTGCACCCATGTTGACGGGTGCAGACTTTCGCCCCTTGGACCATGTTCATGGAAAAGTTTTTGAGATGAACCATTGAAACTCAAAATCTAACCTCCTTGGTTTCATCGCTGACCTGTTTACTCTAATGTCCTCACTTTCCGGTAGAGTTGTGGTCCTGAGAAACGCGCAATGTTTGATCCGCGATGGTCAGCGTGCCTGTGCGCGATGCATTGCTCGGATTGTTCGACACCGAATACGTCACCGTGCCGGATCCGGTTCCGCTCGTTCCCGCTGTAACTGTGATCCAGTCGGTCGTGCTTCGAGCGGTCCAAGAGCAGCCGCTCTGCGTGGTTACATCCACACGGCCATTCCCGCCTTGGACGGGGACCATGCTGATGATGGTTGGTGAAATGGCATAGGTACAGTCAACCGCCGAATCAATCCGGTCGATGGCGAAGCCCTGGACAGCGGGACGCCAAGCGAGGCGGACGGTGTAGGGCTGGCCCTCGGCGCGCAGGTTCTGGAGGGTGAGGGTATGGCCGGAGCGGGCGAGGGTGGCCTGGTCCAGATCGATGGCCGCCGGGTCGGCGATGTAGGGGCTGGCGAAACGGACCACGTTGACGATGGCGCTGGCGTCGTGCGCGCCGCCGCTGGTGTCGTAAGCCCGCGCGGTGAAGGTGTGGGATCCCGCCGCCAAACCGGAGTAGTTGAAGGCCATGGCGTAGCCGGAGTCGGCCGAACCCGGATAGCTGGGGTAGGCCCCGCCGACGTCGGCCCGCCGCCCGCCGAGCGGGACGTTGCTGAAGAGCTGGCTATCCACATACAGCTCGACTCGTTGCATCCCGGACGGCGCCACCGCCCAGCCGCGCACGTTGGCAATGCCCGAGTAAACACTGCCATCCGCCGGTTCTTCCAAGGACATCACAATACTGTTACTGGCGGCGGCGGCCGAGAGAGTAGCGACATGGCGGTTCGGCCCGATGGATGCGGCAACGGGAGCCGAGGTTGGATCGTTGTTTGACTCCTGATCGTTGTTTGACTCCTGGCGGAGGTCGGGGGCCGAGCGGCCGAGGGTATCAATCCGGTCGATGGCGAAGCCCTGGACAGCGGGACGCCAAGCGAGGCGGACGGTGTAGGGCTGGCCCTCGGCGCGCAGGTTCTGGAGGGTGAGGGTATGGCCGGAGCGGGCGAGGGTGGCCTGGTCCAGATCGATGGCCGCCGGGTCGGCGATGTAGGGGCTGGCGAAACGGACCACGTTGACGATGGCGCTGGCGTCGTGCGCGCCGCCGCTGGTGTCGTAAGCCCGCGCGGTGAAGGTGTGGGATCCCGCCGCCAAACCGGAGTAGTTGAAGGCCATGGCGTAGCCGGAGTCGGCCGAACCCGGATAGCTGGGGTAGGCCCCGCCGACGTCGGCCCGCCGCCCGCCGAGCGGGACGTTGCTGAAGAGCTGGCTATCCACATACAGCTCGACTCGTTGCATCCCGGACGGCGCCACCGCCCAGCCGCGCACGTTGGCAATGCCCGAGTAAACACTGCCATCCGCCGGTTCTTCCAAGGACATCACAATCTCATCGTGATTATCGGGGCCAGTAGCGCCCACTTCCACTGCACCGATGTCTACGGTGCCATTCACGATGCGCGGTCCATAACCGCGCTGGTCCGTAGCGATTTCAGCCGGGATGAGCGCATTGTCGCCAGCGTCAATCGCTGGACTGCCCGTGACCGGCAAATGGGTTGGGGTTGGACCGCCGTTATTCGCCAGGGAGCCGATGGCCGTTTCCAGCGCACCCGTCAGAACAAGGTCGCTGGCTTGTGGGCTGGCGTTTGTCACGCCCGAATCTCCATGCGTGCCGAACAGGTTGTGTCCTTGAGAGCTAAAAGTGGCGCTGTTGCAGATCTCATTACCTGTAGGCGCAGTGTTGCCGCTCACCAGGCTGTCGGCGATGGTCATGGCGCCATCGTTAGCGATGCCACCACCACAGTCACTCGCCCGATTGCCTGATAAAGTGCTGTTGCTAACACTCAATTGGTTTTCACCGTTCCAATTGCGAATACCACCACCGCGACCACCGGCATGGTTACCGGACAGGGTACTGTTGATGATGATCAGTGTCCCACTCGAACCGCTGCCAGCGCCACCCGCATCTAATTGCGCGGAATTGTCGGATAGAGTGCTGTTGATAATAGTTACCTTACCGCCCGCACTACCGATACCACCTCCATTCCCACGGGATGAGTTGCCAGAAATTAAACAGTTTTCGACGATCAGCGTACCTCGATCATTTAAAATTCCGGCTCCATCCGGAGAGGGGGAGCGGTTGCCAGGAGGGTGTCCGTCCTGCACGGCAAGCGCTCGAATAGTAACCGTGATAGCTCCGCTGATGTGGAAAACCCCGGAATTGTTATTGCCACTGATCCCCAGAACGTTGGCTCCTGGGCCCTCGATGACCAGATTGTTGGTGATCGGCAGTTCCCCACCCGTCAAAGTGATGGTTCCCCGCACGTCACTTTGAAAAGCGATTGTGTTAGCCCCTGGTGCATTATTCGTATCGAGAATGGCTTGGCGCAGCGAGCCTGGGCCACTGTCGTTGAGGTTGATCACCGTCAAGGTTGCAGCTTGGACCATGGAGAGATTCGAGGCCATGATCAGGAAGAGGCCGGTTATTCTGGAGCACCAACTTTGCAAATTGAGCTGGCACCAAAGGTGGTTAGTGTTGATCTGGGTTGGCATCGCTAGACCTCCGATTCCCGGGCGGTGTCGTCGTTCTCCAGCGTGTGATTTCCCGGGAGATTTATGGCTCCCACCGATACGCTGAACAGGGTTAGTGCAAGCCACGGCAGGATGAGATGAGCGCAGCGGGGAACGGTTGCGGGTTATGGCAATACCATTTCAAAAATCGCTGACAATTGCCATTTTGATTTTAATACAGAACCCTCCTCTTTGATGCAGAATTTTGAGCTATTCGAAGCCGGGAGCGATCTCCATAACTAAGCAAGCTGCCGATTGGCGGAGGCGCTACATAAAAAAACCGCCCTCATCTGTTCCCTCAGATAGGGGCGGGATCCAAGCAAAAGGTGTTTACGTGTTCCCTGTTTAACGCTCGATCTGATCGATGGCGAAACCCTGGGTGGCGGGACGCCAGGCGAGGCGGATGGTATAGGACTGGCCCTCAGCCGTCAGATTCTGGACGGTGAGGGTATTGCCGGCATGGCTAAGGGTGGCGTGGTCCAGGCTGACCGTTGCCGGATCGGCCATATAGGAGCTGGCGAAGCGGACCACGTTCACGGTGGCGCTGGTGTCGCGGGTCGCGCCGGTGACGTCGATGGCGCGCACGGTGAGAGTATGCGATCCGGCGGCCAGCGTGGAGTAGTTGAAGACCATGGCGAAGCCGGAATCGGCCGATCCGGGGTCGTTGGGGTAAGCGCCGCCGACATCGGCTCGCCGCCCGCCAAGCGGAATGTTGCCCTGCAGGGCGCCGTCCAGATACAGCTCGATCCGTTGGACTCCCTGCGGTGCCACCGCCCAGCCACGCACGTTGGCAATGCCCGAGTACACCCCACCCCCCACCGGCTCTTCCAAGGTAAGAATAATGCTGTCACTGGCGGATTTTTGAGTGCCCGGGATCGAGAGTGAGTTGCCTTTTTCCATCCGGCGCGTATCGGACGTTGCCACGCGTTGGGTTGGCTCGATCTGATCGATGGCGAAACCCTGGGTGGCGGGACGCCAGGCGAGGCGGATGGTATAGGACTGGCCCTCAGCCGTCAGATTCTGGACGGTGAGGGTATTGCCGGCATGGCTAAGGGTGGCGTGGTCCAGGCTGACCGTTGCCGGATCGGCCATATAGGAGCTGGCGAAGCGGACCACGTTCACGGTGGCGCTGGTGTCGCGGGTCGCGCCGGTGACGTCGATGGCGCGCACGGTGAGAGTATGCGATCCGGCGGCCAGCGTGGAGTAGTTGAAGACCATGGCGAAGCCGGAATCGGCCGATCCGGGGTCGTTGGGGTAAGCGCCGCCGACATCGGCTCGCCGCCCGCCAAGCGGAATGTTGCCCTGCAGGGCGCCGTCCAGATACAGCTCGATCCGTTGGACTCCCTGCGGTGCCACCGCCCAGCCACGCACGTTGGCAATGCCCGAGTACACCCCACCCCCCACCGGCTCTTCCAAGGTAAGAATAATCTGAGCATTGTTGTCATTTGCATTTCTAAAATGGGCTACGTTTTCACGAGTATTGTTTAGGGAGCGGGCATTGTCAGCGTAGTCGGCGATCCCGCAGGATTGTCTCCCCGAACAGTCGATGTTTGGGTTGGAGAACTTGCCGACGCGCGGGTTGATATAACTCATGATCGTGCCGAAGACGCCTTCAATACCATGGCCGTAGGCGTAGGGATTGGCACCTTGAGTCGTGCTATTGGCGTGGTCGTGATCGCTGCCCATGGCATGACCGATCTCGTGAGCCAGGCTTGAATCGGGACAGTAATACTGTGAGCCTCCGACATCGTTTCCGTCGCCGACCACGGCGAAGCCATAGGCAGGGTTCATGGCTTGACCGTTGAGACCATTAATCCAAGCTAACCCACAACCGACATGGTTGCTAAGACTGAAAGGTCGCAATAAAACGACCAGATCCGCGCCGTATTGATCCCGCAATGCATTGACATTGGCCAGTACCGGAGCGGAACCGTTGGTGAGGGCATTGAGCGCGTCGGTGTTGGAAGTGGTTTCGCTGTAATTGACTTGGGCGTGGTGGACCAAGCGCAGGGCGATATTCACCTGGCTGTCCAGATAAGCCTGGTTGGCCACCGCGATCAAACTGTCGAGATGTGCTTGCAGGCCCGCTCCGTAATGTTTGGCCAAGTCCGGCGTGTACAACAGCATCACGTCGATGATGGTGACGCCATCGGTTTTTGGCAGGATCGTTGAGTCCGCCGGAGTGGCGACTTCTCCACCCGAACGCGGTGTCAGCTGCCTGTGAGCCGAAAGATCCGGGTTTGGGGATTCTTCGAAGGAAGGCGGTGCAACTGTATCATCGGAAGAGTCGGCCGGTAGCCAGCCCACTTCCCACGGATCGATCAGCCACGTTCCTGAATCATCGCTTTCCACTAAAAACTCACCGTCAGGGGTCAGAATTCGCCCAAACGAATGTCCTTGGTGAGTGGTGATCATCACTCGATAAATGTCGTCGTAACCCTTGAGATGACCCACCCAGGTAGTGCCGTCGCTGGAATGCAACATTCTGTTGTCCTGGATAATTTCGTAACGGACGCCATTGGGTGCGGACAGGAAAACAGTGCTTGGTGGCAAACCCGCTTCGCCTAACCGGGCGTTCATCCGTACCGGGTAGCGGCCGGCTTGCGTTGCCGACGTACCTCGGCGTTGAGTCGGACGGCTATCCGGCACGAACAACTCCGGTATGTCCTGCGTGGTAACGACCACCGTTTCATCCGTCAGGTAGCTACCTGCGGCGAGACTGGACGGCATCGGCAAAATGGCCAACAAACACAAGGTGAGTAGGACGAAGCAAGAGCGGTTTAGCATAGCGGCATCCCCACACTGAACTGTATACTTATCTATACTATAGTATAGATTTAATATAGTAAAGCGAAAAATTATTTGTTGTTAATGATAAAAAAATTAATTATCTAATTGTATTAATAGATAAAACATATCTATTTAACTATTTTTTGATAGTCGTATATTATTAGTGGCATTTGTCAATTGCGCCATGAAGAGGTTGAAACGAGCAAGTTAGCGGGGAGAATTGACGGAAATCTCGCTTGTTGCCTGATCTCCGTCAGGAGGCGCGGAGCAGGTGAGCGGTGAGCGGTGCTGAAAGGTGGGGAATCAGGTGAGGAAAAAGGAAGTCTTCGCGGAGAAGAAGGGAGTCTGGGGAACGGGCATTGCTGAAATTGCCCCATGAAGATTCCCCAGCGTAGGGTGCTGGGAGGAGGCAAACAATCGTCCAGGAGACAGTGAAAAGGACTACGGGTGGATCAAAATCCGCCGCCGTGTGCGGCCATGGGAGGCGTTTGCAAGTTGCTCACAAATGAGATTGAGGAGGAAATCCATAGTGGGAGTGTTTTTAGTGTGCGCGGGAGCGGTTCCCCCGATCCGCTCCCGCTGCGGGCCGCCGATGGATGGGTAGCCCATTGGCTCGGTTAACGAGCGTTATGACGATGTCCGAATATGTCCGGCCTCCCGCCCGGTATCGAATGCCTGGGCATTGATCTCCGCCAGTTTGGGTTTGTAGGCGTGAAAGCCCTCAATCATGCATTCCCGCAGCGCGGTGGCGGGGAAGGGCAGGTAGTCGCTGATCGCCCCCAGCATGATGGTGTTTACCAGCTTGGCATTACCCAATTCCGCCGCAATGGCGCCGGCGTCGAAGGCATGAACCTCAATGCCGGCCTGAGCCAATTCACCGATGGGATCGACAGGGTAGTCATACAAACCGACCGACACCACCGGCGGCGCGAGGCGCAGGGTGTTGACCATGGCGCCGCCGGTGGGGCGTAGGTAGGGCAGCCAGCGCAACGCCTCGGCGGCTTCGAAACCGATCAGCAGATCCGCCTCGCCGGGATCGATCTGCGGCGAGTAGATTTTAGGACCGAAGCGAACGTGAGAGGAGACCACCCCGCCGCGCTGAGCCATGCCGGCCACTTCGGTCTTTTTGACGTCGTACCCTTGGTTCAGGGCGGTACGGGCCAGCATTTCGGCGGCGGTCATCACGCCCTGACCACCGATACCGACCACCAGGATGTTGGTGATACCGTCAAGCATGGGGATGAACCCGGATGGTATTGGCTTGCGGTTGCTGGACAATCGCTTCGGGGGCACAGGTTTCGACACACATGTGGCAACCGGTACAGGTATTGGCATCGATGCGGGCGAAGACCAGTTCCTTGCTCTTACCGCTCTTGGCGGTCACGGTTTCGCGGCGAGAGACCGAGATGGCCGGGCAACCGAGGTCGATGCAATTGCCGCAACCGGTGCATTGGTCGTCGATGACTTCGTAGGGCCGGAAGCGCTCGAAGCGGTCGGTCAGCGAGCAGGGGCGATTGGTGATGATGATCGAGGGTTCGTTCATCTTGGTTTCTTCCCGTACCAGCTTGACCATGGTGGGCAACTCGTAGGGATCGACCATGCGAATGCGCTCCGGGCGGACGCCGAGCGCTTCGGCCAACTTGGCGAAATCGACTCGCGGGGTCGGCAAGCCGTGCAGATTTTGGCCGGTGCCGGGATTTTCCTGACCGCCGGTCATGCCAACCGACCGATTGTCGAGCAGCAACACGGTGACGTTGCCACGGTTGTAGATCATGTTCAGCAGACCCTGCATGCCCATGTGCAGGAAGGTGGAATCGCCGATAACCGCGACGATGCTTTTCTTCTCGTCGGACGCGCCGCGCCCCTTGTCCATGCCGTGGGCCATGCTCAGCGAGGCGCCCATGCAGGTGCAGGTATCCAGCGCGTTCCAGGGATGGCCGGCGCCGAGAGTGTAGCAACCGATGTCGCCGACGATGTTGAGATTACGGATATGAGAGAGGGCGAAGTAGGGGCCGAGATGTGGGCAGGAAGCGCACATGGTCGGGGGGCGTGGAAAGACGGTCGATTGCGGGCGGGTCGGAACCTGGTAGGGTTCGCCCAAAAGAGGTTTGATCGCTGGGCGCAGCACGCTGGGCGCCAGTTCGCCCCAACGCGGCAGGATATCCTTGCCGCACACCTCCAGACCGGTGGCGCGGATCTCGGTTTCCAGCAACGGTTCGGTTTCCTCGACCACCACCAGGGTATCGACCTGGCCGGCAAAGGCGCGGATCTTTTCCAGCGGTGGCGGGCAACTGAACCCGAGCTTGAGCACGGGGGCGTTGGGGAAGGTCTCGCGGACGTGCATGAAGGCCGGCCCCGAGGTCACGAAACCGATCCGGCGGTCGCTGCCGGCGAACGAGAGGTTGAGATCGCTGGTTTCGCTCAGTGCCTGTAATTGCCGCTCGCGCTGGTGCATCACCGGTAGGCGCGGTTTGGCGTTGGCCGGAGTCATCACCCAGCGCTGGGGATTCTTCTGAAAGCCGGCGGCGGCGTGCTCGGTCCGTTGGCCCGCGACCGTGACCATGGCCTTGACGTGGCAGACGCGGGTGGTCATGCGAACGATGACCGGCACCTCGTATTGCTCGGACAAAGCGAAAGCCTGCTTGACCATCTCATAGGCTTCCTGGGAATCCGCCGGCTCCAGCACCGGCATGTGGCCGAAGCGGCCCCAGTAGCGGGAATCCTGTTCGTTCTGCGACGAGGACAAACCGACATCGTCGGCCACCACGATCACCAGACCGCCGATTACGCCGGCCAGCGACTGGGTCATGAAGGCATCCGAGGCGACGTTCATGCCGACGTGTTTCATGGCCGCCAAAGCGCGCGAGCCCGCCAGCGACGCGCCGATAGCGACTTCCACCGCCACTTTTTCGTTCACCGACCATTCCGAATAGATATCGGGATACAGCGCAATGTTTTCCAGGATTTCGGTGGCGGGAGTGCCCGGATAGGCGGCGGCGACACGGACGCCTGCCTCCCAGGCGGCGCGCGCCACCGCTTCGTTGCCCGAGAGCAGATGACGGCTTTCGGCCTTGGCGTGAACCACGGCATTCATGATGATAGGAACCTCGTTATTTTGTTCGATACGGGGGTGGAGAAACATCCATCGAAAATACAATGATTTTAGGAACTATTTCCAATGATAAACAAGGAGCGCCGCAAGAGGGGTCATTCCGATTCGGGGAGAATCTTGGGGTTGGATTGAGCGGGTCGGCTCATTTCGGAGGATTGCCGCAGGCGGTTTTGCGCGTCCAGCGCCGCTCTTAATTCGTTGCGCAAGGCGTCGGTGGCGCGCGCCATGTCACCGTAGCGGCTCTCGGCGGTGGTCAACGCGGCGCGAACCTGCCGCAATTCGGTATCTCGCACCCGCAAGCGTTCCTCGGCGGTGGCCAACGCGGCGCGAATCTCGATATTTTCCCGGCGTTGGGCTTCCTGTTGCATGCGCCAGCCCGCTTCCCGGCTTTTCCATTCCTGGCGTTCGGCCGCGAAGGTCTGACGCTCAACCGCCTGTTCGGCCCGATCCTGCTCAAGCAGATGCATCAATCGGGTTTCGTTGGCTTCGGCACGCTGGCGTTCGTCGTCGATGCGTTGTTGGGCCTGGGTCTGTTGGTTGCTCATGTCGACCCGCAATTGTTGCAAGATGGTTTCCATCTGCGCGACCCGTGCTTCGGTCTCGGCTCGGATCTGCGCGCTGGCGTCGATCGCGGCCTGCGTGCGCTGTTCAGCGGCATCGATCGCGATTTCAGCCGCCGCGCGCCGTTCCTGTGCCACCAGCAATTGATCGGCGAGTTGGCGTGCGGACAAGGTGGCGGCATCGAGTTGGCGACTCAAATCATCGGCGGTGGTCTGAGCTTGCCGTTCGCCGGCGACGGCGGCATCGCGCGCCCGTTCGGCGGTGGCCACGGCTTGAGCCGCCACCGCGCGTTGTTCTTCGAAGGCAGCCTCGGCTTGGTGTATTGCGATTTTCCAAAACGACTCCAGGGCCGTCATCACGGTTTCCGGGACAGCGGGCGGTAGAACCGCCTTGGGCGACTCGGCCAGTTGTTGCTGCCAATGTTTCAGGTGTTCGCTGATCGTGGTATTGCTGCCAGTACCAAGCAGTTCGCGTACACGTTGAATGGTGGGGTTGAGGCCGCGACCTAGCAGGGTTTCGGCGGCTTCTTGGACTTCTTCGTAACGGATTCCAGAACGAGCCATAGGGGAAACTCCATGGGGTCTTATGTTATGAATAATTACATGATACGTATTTTACAGCAATACACAGGACAAAAATTCAAGATTATTCCCATTATCATGAATTATCAAAACACGCGAAAACGTTCAATTTTTATTTACTACTAATAATAAATATTCAAATATCATTAAACTTATAGGTTTCTCACAATGGTTGCTCCTTCGTTCATCGCTTCGAGGTTCAACCATGAGGTACATCGTTCTGCCCGGACTGGCGCTGCCGTTGCTTATCGCACTGGCCGCAACCGGTCTTGCCAATACCGCCTGGATGCAACACTGGCAGCTTTCGTCTCTGACCCTGGCCATCCTGCTGGGCATGGCGGCGGGCAATCTGGGACAAAAGTTCATCCCGGTTTCCTGGAAACCAGGCATCCATTTCGCCCAAAATCGTTTGCTGCGGCTCGGCATCATCTTTTACGGGTTTCGGCTCTCTTTTCAGCAGGTCGCCGACGTCGGCTTGACGGGTCTATTGACGGACCTTGCCGTCATTACAAGCACCTTCGTTGGCGGCTATCTGATCGGTACCCGTTGGCTGAAAATCGACCGGGAAACCGCGATGCTCACGGCTGTTGGTGCTTCCATTTGCGGAGCGGCGGCGGTGCTGGCCACCGAACCGGTGGTCCGGGGTAAACCGCATCAAACCGCCATGGCCGTGGCGACCGTGGTGCTATTCGGTACGCTGGGTATGTTTCTTTACCCGTTGCTGCAAGGGATGTTGCACTGGCCGGATCGCTTGATGGGTATCTACACCGGCGCTACCATCCACGAGGTCGCGCAAGTGGTCGCCGCCGGCAACGCCATGAATGGCGCCGTGGTCGGCGCCGCCGTCATCACCAAGTTGACCCGAGTGATGATGCTGGCGCCATTTCTGATCGTGCTCAGCCTATTTTTGCAACGTCGCCATCCCGGACAGGAAGGACGTCCCGCCATCGCCATACCGTGGTTCGCCCTGCTCTTCGTGGTCATGGTCGGGGTGAATTCCCTCGCGGTGGTTCCGGCGAGAATAGTGCCTACCATCAACACCTTCGATAGCTTCGTATTGACCATGGCGATGGCGGCGCTGGGCGTGGAAAGCCACATCGGCAAACTGCGCGGCGTGGGTCCTCGTCCGTTGCTACTGGCGTTGCTGCTGTTTGCTTGGTTGGTGATCGGTGGCGTTGGCCTCACTCAGGCGATCAACGCACTGGTAGGCTGAAGGACTGGCAGTGCTGAATGAAACGTTCGAGCAGCGGACCGCGATATTTGTCGCGGTGCAGGACGATATGGAAACAGCGATCCAAGGGAATAGCCAGGGGCAGTTCCTTGACCCGGCCGTGGGCGAGCGCATCGGCGGCGGCGAGACGGGACAAGCAGGCCAAACCCAGCCCCGCCGCCACGGCTTGAAGCAACGCCTCCGTGCTGTTTAACTCCAACGACACCGGGCAATAGCGTAACCGTGAACCGATCAGGGCGAAAAACTGTTCGCGGCTGCCGGAACCCGGTTCACGAATCAACCAGGCCTCTCCCTCCAACTCCGCCAATTCCAGGACGCCGCGCCCGGCCAGCGCATGGCCCACCGGCGCCAATACACACAGCGGATCGTCCAGCCAAGGGGACGGCTCTAATGCCTGCTGAGCGACCTCGCCTTCCACCAACCCCAGATCCAGTTCGAACCGGGTCAGCGCCGTGCAAACCGCTGCGGTGTGAGAGATCCACACACGTTGATCGCGGTGTCCGGTCTCCTTACGGAACGCCGCGATCAACGCCGGCAGCAGATAGGTACCGACGGTGCGACTGGCGCCAATCGTCAACGTTCCGCCGGCCAGCGGATCGTCCAGCACTCGCGGCAGCATGGCTTCGCGGGTCAGCAATTCATCGGCCCACGGAAGCAATTGCTCGCCGTACGCGTTCAGCAGCAGGCGATTGCGAAAACGATCGAAGAGTGGATGACCCAAGTGGCTTTCCAATTCACGCAAGGCCATGCTGATCGCCGGTTTGGTCAGATTCAGACGCTCGGCGGCTGCGGTCAGAGTCCCCGCCTGGGTAATGCTCACGAACACGCGCAATTGCTTCAAAGTGACGTGCATGGTGGTATCATGGCATATATTTCATATTTTAATCAAAAAGATATGACGTTAACCGAGCCGCTTCAAGACCGATCTGATAAAGTCACGCATCGTAAGGTTCCTTGACATCATGCCTTCACTTCGAGCATGCCCGGACATGAACGACCTGCCTTCTTCATCATTGGCTTCTCTCGTCCAAGACGATGGAAGCACCGTGCCAGACGCCCCTCCTCTGCCCCTGGAACGCCTGCGCGTACCGGAAGCTTTCGACGGACGCGCCGGCGGCAACCGGGCCGGGCCGGAGGTGGTCTGTCAGTTGGCCGCCAGCAACGATCTTGAGGCGATCCAGGCTTGGCTAGCCGAATTTCACGATTCGCCGCAGACCTTGCGCAACTATCGCAAGGAGGCCGAGCGCCTGCTGCTGTGGGCCTTGCTGGAACGAGGTAAGCCCTTGTCCAGCTTGACTCGCGAGGATTGTCTTCAGTACGAACATTTCCTCACTGATCCACAGCCGCGCGAGCGCTGGTGTGGCACCAAGACGCCACGCTTCAGCCCTCGCTGGCGGCCGTTTTTGGGACCATTGAGTCCTGCTAGCCGCAAGCTGGCGATGTTGATTATCAACTCCCTGTTCAGCTACTTGGTCAAGGCCGGCTACCTGGCCGGCAACCCACTGGCGCTGGCCCGGCGTCGCACTCGCGGTCTTCAACCTTTGCGCCAAGTGGAACGGTTCCTCGAACACGATCAGTGGCAAGCCCTGCTGGCCGCCGTCGCGGACTTGCCTCGCGACAGCGAGCGCGACCGCCAACACCACGCCCGAGCCCAGTATTTGGTTGCCTTGCTCTACCTGCTGGGTCCTCGGGTCGGCGAAGTCGCTGGCCATACCATGGGCAGCTTCACCCGCATTCGTGACCGCTGGTGGTGGCGCGTCATCGGCAAAGGCCGCAAGGAAGCCCAGGTACCCGTCAACCAGGACATGCTGGAGGCGCTGAGCGAATACCGTCGTTTCCATGGTCTGCCGCCATTGCCCGCCCCCGCCGAGCCGACCCCGCTCGTATTGAATTTAAAAGGCACCGCTGGCATCGGCGATAACATGATCTACCGCATTGTCAAGGACTTGGTGGCGCGGGCGGCGGCTCGCTTGGAGACCAACGATCCCCATCAAGCCGAAAAACTGCGGCGGGCATCCACTCACTGGTTCCGTCATACCAGCATCACCCATCAAGCCGATGCCGGCATCGAACTCCGCCACTTGCAGCGCAACGCCCGCCACGCCCGACTCGATACCACCGGCCTTTATCTACACGCCGAGGAAAAGGAATGGCATGAGGCGATGGAACAACATCGTCTCAAAGATTAAACTTCCACTGCCTCGAACTCGGCGGCTTGGCCGGCTAAACGTCCTGGTTTTGGTCGAAAATTACCTAATATTTAGGACAGGAGGCACTGGGCTTAAACAATTGGATTGACCCTAGTGTCGAATCGTTGGGTGAGTTCTACTGGGGTGATGAAAACGCTGACGATGCTGGTTTGCCCGGTCTGTGGTTCCCGTGACACCACCGGCCACGG
>Ga0209607_1000614_pt1 | contig 31521 bp, 25 predicted proteins | sample AD_UKC117_MetaG_FD_184413 | JGI IMG/M metagenome (GOLD analysis project Ga0209607, IMG submission 184413) | Active sludge microbial communities of municipal wastewater-treating anaerobic digesters from Hong Kong - AD_UKC117_MetaG (SPAdes)... | ecosystem: Engineered > Bioreactor > Anaerobic >... | reverse complement strand
CGGGCATGCTTATGGGTGTTCATCCGGTTGGCTTTCTTGAGGATTGGGTGTTTGGCGACTTCCAGTCTCTCAAACCCAATCCGGATGAACACCGGATACAACCTATTGAAGCTTCACACCTAGGCACTGGGCGCGCCGGCGCCTCGCTCAACCTGCTGGCGGCCTGGCAGGCGGGCAAGGTGACGGCGCTGGGCAACCTGGGCGCCAGCTACAACGGCAACCGGGCAGGCGATCGCACCGCGCTGTGGAACGCCTCGGCGGCTGTGCTGGTCACGCCGCTGCCAGCGCTCACCCTGGCGCTGGACGTGGGCGCCAGCCGCAACCCCCAGCACGGCACCGGCGCCACGTTGCGCTACGGCCTGCTGGGCGCCATCTGGCACGTGGACGACAAGACCGACCTCGACCTGGGCTGGCGCCGCAACCTGGGCGGCGGCCAGACCGCCAGCACCTGGGGCGTGGGGCTGACACTGCGCTGGTAGCCGCCAGGCTGCACCGGCGCTGGTGGTTGCTATCGCCACGATAGCTGGCTGCGCCCGCTGCGTATGGGCGTGGGGCCGAAATGACCATGAATTTCCGTGCCGCCGGACCTTGGCGCTGAACGCCGCTTCCCTGAGGTCAGGGTCGCTGTTGTTTGAATAGCTGCCTGCGCCCGCCATGAAAGGGCTGGAGCCTGAAAACGCTCCGAAATTTCAGCCGGAGAGGCCACCGGCGCGCCGCGCCTCAGCCGCCTGCCCCAGCGCCTCGGCGCAGGCATGGGCGCTGGCCCAGGCCCACTGGAAGTTGTAGCCGCCCAGCCAGCCGGTGACGTCCACCACTTCGCCGATGAAATACAGGCCGGGCTGCTGGCGCGCCTCCAGCGTCTGCGACGAGAGGTCGCGCGTGTCCACGCCGCCCACGGTGACCTCGGCCTTGGCATAGCCCTCGGTGCCGGAGGGCGTGAGCTGCCAGCGCTGCAGGCGCTCGGCCAGCCGCGCCAGCGCCTTGTCGGGCGCCTCGGCCAGCGGGCGCTGCAGGGCCGGGTCGTCGGCGCAGAAGGCTTCGGCCAGGCGCGCCGGCAGCCATTGCGCCAGTTCCCTGGCCACCAGCCGGCGCGCGCCGGCCGCCTTGGCCTCGCGCAGCGCGGCCGCCAGGTCGATGCCGGGCGCCAGGTCGATGGTGAGCGGCGCGCCCGGCTGCCAGTAGCTGGAGATCTGCAGCACCGCCGGGCCGGACAGGCCGCGGTGGGTGAACAGCAGGTCTTCGTGGAACTGCGTGCGCTGTTTTTTTTCCCCGGTGGCGATCAGCACCGGCAGCGCCAGCCCGGCCAGCCCGGCGTAGGGTGCCCAGGCCTCGCCGCCGAAAGTGAGCGGCACCAGCCCCGGCCGCGTGGGCACCAGCCGCAGGCCGAACTGGCGCGCCAGCTCGAAACCCAGGCCGCTGGCGCCGATCTTGGGGATCGACAGCCCGCCCGTGGCCACCACCAGCGCCGGCGCCGACACCACGCCGCGATCGCTATGAACGTGATAGCTGGCTGCGCCCGCCATGTCTGGGCTGGAAGCCGATCTGGCTTGAAATTCCACATGCTGCACAGCGCAGGGCTGCCAGCGCTCCACCAGGCCGCCTTGAGCGCTGGCGGCGTCGCATTCGGCCAGCAGGGCGTCGATCAGGTCGCGCGCCGAGCGGTCGCAGAACAGCTGGCCCTTGTGCTTTTCATGCCAGGGCACGCCGTGGCGGTCGAGCAGGGCGATGATGTCCTGCGGCGTGAAGCGCGCCAGCGCCGAGCGGCAGAAGTGCGGGTTGGCGCCCAGGAAGTGCTTGTGCGGCGCGGCAGGGTCGAGATCGCGGTTGGTGAAGTTGGCGCGCCCGCCGCCCGAGATGCGCACCTTCTCGGCCACCCGCTCCGTGTGGTCGATCAGCAGCACCCGCAGGCCGCGCTGCCCGGCCTGCGCGGCGCAGAACAGGCCGGCGGCGCCAGCGCCTATGACGATGGCGTCGAAAGTCTGCATGGCGGGAGCTTACACGGCACCGGCCGGGCCCAACTCTGCCTACCGGCTGGTGACATCATTTAATTGCTCAATAACGCAAACAAGCAAATTCAATTGGATCAAATGAATCCATAGAAATACTATTTTTATGTCTCCACGACGCAACCCAACTTGAAAGGAATCCGACATGACCGAACCCGTCAGCAGCTTTCTCCACCTCAACGAGCCGGCGCCGGCTTTTCAGGCCAAGACCACGCATGGTGACCGCAGCCTGGCCGACTACAAGGGCAAATGGCTGATCCTGTTCTCGCATCCGGCCGATTTCACCCCGGTGTGCACCACCGAGTTCATCGGCTTCGCCAAGGCGGCCGACAAGTTCAAGTCGATGAACTGCGAACTGCTGGGCCTGTCGATCGACAGTCTGTTCTCCCACCTGGCCTGGACCCGCAACATCCAGGAAAAGTTCGGTGTGAGCATCCCGTTCCCGATCATCGAGGACATCAAGATGGAAGTGGCGAGTGCCTACGGCATGGTGCATCCGGGCGCGGCCGATACGCAGGCCGTGCGCGCCACGTTCTTCATCGACCCGCAAGGCGTGCTGCGCGCCATGGTGTACTACCCGATGAGCAACGGCCGCTCCATCGACGAGTTCGTGCGCCTGCTGGAGGCCATGCAGACCTCCGATCAGCACAAGGTGGCCACCCCCGAAGGCTGGCAGCCCGGCTGCGACGTGATCGTGCCGCCGCCCAAGACCGCCGCCGATGCCGACAAGCGCGGTGGCGAGGGCTACAAGACCACCGACTGGTACTACTCCACCAGGTCGCTGTGACGCCTTACTGAGGCCGCGGGCAGGGCCCAGCCCGCGCCTGCGTCAGGCGAGGACTTCGTGTGCCGCCGCGCCTGCTTCTTGCAGCGCGGCGCGCACACCCTTCACCACGTCGCCGACCACCATGATGGCGGGGCTGCCGAGACCGGAGGTTTTCAGGTCGTCCAGCAGCGCGCCCAGGCTGGTGAGGCACTGGCGCTGTTCGGGGCAGGTGGCGCGCTCGATCACGGCCACCGGGGTTTCGGGTGGCAGCGCGGCCAGCAGGCCGGCCTGGATGCGCGCGGCGCTGCTGATGCCCATGTAGATCACCAGCGTGAGGCGCAGGTCCTGCACGGCCTGGCCCAGCCGCGCCCAGTCGACGCCGGGGCCGTCTTTCTGCGGGTGGCCGGTGACGAAGACCACGCCCTGCGCGCGCTCGCGGTGGGTGAGCGGGGCGCCCAGCGTGGTGATGCCGGCCAGCCCGGCGGTGACGCCGTTGACGACCTCGGGCTCGATGCCGGCGCGGCGCAGGCTTTCGACCTCTTCGCCGCCGCGGCCGAAGATGAACGGATCGCCGCCCTTCAGGCGCACCACGTTCTCGCCGGCGCGCACGGCTTCCAGCATGAGCTGCTCGATGGTGGCCTGCGGCGTGCTCTTGCAGCCGCCGCGCTTGCCGACGTAGGTGACGCGGGCTTCCGGCCGCGCGTGGGCCATCACGCCTTCGCCCACCAGGTCGTCCACCAGGATCACGCTGGCCGCCCGGATGGCCTTGACGGCCTTGAGCGTGAGCAGGTCCGGATCGCCCGGGCCGGCGCCGACCAGCGTGATGCGGCCCGGCGCCGGTGTGCCGGCGGGGAGTTCGTTCAGGCGGTTCATGCGGCCAGTTCCCCCAGCGCGGACGTATCGCCGGCCGACTGCAGCTGCTTGCAGGCGCGCGAGATGCGCTCCACCTGCAGCCAGATCGGCTCCGGCACCGGCACCTGGCCCATCAACACGGCCAGCGTGTAGCTGGCGGTGCTGTCGGCGTCGATGCCATCGGGCAGCACGGGCAGGTCGGTCAGCGTGCCTGGCTGGGCCGGCTGCACCACTTCGGCCTCGCCGTTCATCACCAGCTCCATGGCCGGCGTGCGGCGCGCGTCGGCCACCGGCTCGCCTTCGGTGCCGCGCAGCAGCATGGCGGGCTGACCGGTGAGCAGGAAGGTGTCGCGCATGGAGGTGGCGTATTCGGGGTGCGTGTAGCTGCCGACCACCAGCGCCAGGCCGGCCACCGGGTTCATCAGCTTGACCAAGCTGTGTGCCGGGTTGCGCAGGCCGATGGCGCGGCGCGCGTCCAGCAGGCGCGCCAGGCCCGGGTGCAGCGCGGCGGTGGGCACGTAGTGCACCTGGCCGGGTGCTATCGGTTCCGTAGCTGCCTGCGCCCGCTGGCCAAGGGCCTGGAACACATTTTCCGTGGAAACGCGGCGGCTTTCGGTGGCCATGCCATGTACCAGCACCGGCCAGCCCTTGCGCGCCAGCAGCAGCGCCAGCAGGGGCGTGAGCACCGGCTGCTTGCGCGCGCCGTTGTAGCTGGGCAGCACCACCACCGGCAGCGGAGCGGCGGCCGCGGGGCGGGTCATGCGCTCGTGCACGGCGTCCAGAAACCCCGCCATCTCGGCCGGCGTCTCGCCCTTGACGCGCATGCCGATGCAGAAGGCACCCACCTCCAGATCGGTGCACTGGCCGTCGAGCACCTGGCCCATCAGGTCGCGCGCCTGCTCGCGCGAGAGGGCGCGGGCACCTTCGCGGCCGCGGCCAATTTCCTTCAGATACTGACTGATACCCATGAATTCATTGTGCGTCAGGCACACCCCGCGTGCACTTGACCCCTGTCAAGATTACCCCGGCCGGCGGGTGGCCGCAAACGCCAGGGCTCTGCCGGGCGGTGTTCAGTCCAGCCCGAAACTGCGCAGCAGCGTGGTGAGGTGCCCCGCCTGCGGCAGCACCGGCCCTGCGAACTGCACGCCACCGGCGGCACTGCCGATCACCAGCGTGGGAAAGGTCTCGACGTCGATGTCGCCCAGCGCATCGGCTTCGTCCTCGATGTCCAGCCAGCGGAACACCAGGCCGGTCTGGCGTGCTGCCTCGGCGTCGAAGGTCAGGCGGTAGTCGTCGCAGGTGCGGCACCAGGCGGCGCACAGGCAGATCACCGCGCCGCGCGTGCCCGTGGCGGCACCGGCCAGCGTGGCGGCCAGCAGCGGTTCGTGGAGGCTGATGTCGGACTCGGGCGGTGACATGCCGCCCATTGTGGCCGAGCGCGGCATCCTCGTCCGCGCGGCGGCCGGCCCGGGCCGGACATGCGGAGGGCTTTCGCCTCATGGTGGTCTCAGGCCGGCACGCCGCTCGGCTGGCCGGCGCGCACCAGCCGCCGCAGCTCGGGGATGCAGGAACCGCAGTTGGTGCCGCATTGCAGACGGGCCTGCAACTGGCTCAGGCGTGCGGTTTCGTCGCCCTCGCACTGCGCCAGGCAGCTGCCGATGGCCGCTTCGCTGACGTTGAAGCAGGTGCAGACCTGGGGCGAGCGTGCGGCCACGGCGATCGGGGCCTTGGCGCCGGGCGCCAGCAGCAGGCGGCCGTAGCCTTCGGCCGGCAGCTGGTCTTCCAGCACGGTGCGGATCCAGGCCTCGGCCTGGGTGTCGCCGGCCAGCAGGAAGGCCTGCAGGCTGACCTGGCCGTCGGCGCCGCGCGCCAGCCGCGCGGCGCGGCGCTGGCCGCGGTGGCGGTCGGTGAGGTGCAGGGTGTCGGGCGTGTCCAGGCCGAGCAGGGTTTCGATCTCGGCCAGCAGCGCGCCGTCCACCGGCGCGGCGGCTGCGGCGCGCAGCAGCACGCCCTGGCGCTCGCGCCCGAAGGGCACGCAGGCCGCGAAGCCGAAGCGCGGCAGCAGTTCGGCCAGCCGCTGCCGCGCCGCCGCGGCGCCCGCTGGCGGCAGCCAGGCCATGGCCAGCAGCGTCCAGGGCAGGGCGGCGGGCTCCACGCGCACGGCCGCGTGCTTGAGCTCCGGCTGCTTGGAGCTGGGGCAGAACGCCGGCGTGGTGAGGGCGTTGACGCCGGCCAGCGGCGTGCCGTCGGCCGCCTGCCCGCTGACGAAGGCGCTGCCCCAGTGCATGGGCACATCGAGCTGGCCCATGCCGAGCCGGTCGCTGGCGGCCAGGGGCAGCACCAGCTCCCCCTGCGCGCTGGCGATGCGCACCAGCTGGCCTTCGGTGAAGCCGCGCCGGGCCATGTCCTGCGGGTGCATCCAGGCCACCGGCTCGGGCACGTGACCGAACAGGCGCGCCAGCGCGCCGGTGCGGGTCATGCCGTGCCACTGGTCGCGCAGCCGGCCGGTGAGCAGGCTGAAAGGCCGGCGCGCATTGCGCGGCTCAGCCACGGGGCGGAAGGCGTCGGCCACGAAGCGTGCCTTGCCGTCGGGCGTGGGGAAGCGGCCGTCCGCATACAGCCGTGCCTTGCCAAGCTGGCGCTTGGGGGCCGGCAGCGTGGCGACGTCTTCGTCGCTGGTGTTGCCACCGGACGGGTCAGCGGGGCATGGCCACTGCTGCGGGCCGGCTTCGTCGAGCAGCGCGTAGCTGAGGCCGGTGATGTCGAGGTCGCGCCCGCGCGTGCTGGCGCGGTGCTCGTTCCAGATCTGCTCGGCGGTTTCGTACGGGAACAGCGTGGGGCGGCCGCCGGCGCGCAGCGCCTCGATGCGCCGGGCCACGTCGCGCACGATGCGCCAGTCGGCGCGGGCCTCGCCCGGCGCGGGGACGGCGGCGTGCACGCGGGTGATGCGGCGCTCGCTGTTGGTCACGGTGCCTTCTTTCTCACCCCAGGCGGCGGCGGGCAGCAGCCAGTCGGCGAAGGCGGCGGTCTCGCTGGTGGCGAAGGCTTCCTGCACCACCACCAGCTCCGCGCGTTCGAGCGCGCGGCGCACGGTGCGCTGGTCGGGCAGGCTCTGCGCCGGGTTGGTGCAGACGATCCACAGGGCCTTGACGGCGCCGTCGGCGGCCGCCTGGAACATCTCCACCGCTGTCTTGCCGGGTTGATCGGGCACGCTGTCCAGGCCCCACAGCGCGGCCACTTCGGCACGGTGCACGGGGTTGGCCAGGTCGCGATGGGCCGACAGCAGGTTGGCCATGCCGCCCACCTCGCGCCCGCCCATGGCGTTGGGCTGGCCGGTGAGCGACAGCGGCCCGGCCCCCGGCTTGCCGATCTGGCCCGTGGCCAGGTGCAGGTTGACCAGCGCGGCGTTCTTGGCGGTACCGCTGGTCGACTGGTTCAGGCCCTGGCAGTACAGGCTCAGCGTCGGCTGGCGCGGGCCGCCGCCTTCAGGCACGCCGGCGAACCAGCGCGCGGCGGTGAACAGCGCTTCGCGCGGCACGCCGCAGGTGCGCGCCACGTGTTCGGGCGTGGCCTCGCGTGCCAGCGCCTTGAGGGCGTCGAAGCCGGTGGTGTGGGCGGCGACGTAGGCCTCGTCCACCCAGCCTTCCCACAGCATGATGTGCAGCAGACCGTGGAACAGCAGCACGTCGGTGCCGGGCGCCAGCTGCAGGTGCAGGTCGGCGATCTCGCAGGTGTCGGTGCGGCGCGGGTCGATGACGATGATCTTCAGCTGTGGGTTGGCGCGCCGGGCGTCCTCGATGCGGCGGAACAGGATCGGGTGTGCCCAGGCGGTGTTGCTGCCGGCGATGAACAGGCAGGCGGCGCGGTCGATGTCGTCATAGCAGGCCGGTGGTGCGTCGGCGCCCAGGGTCTGCTTGTAGCCGGCCACGGCGCTGCTCATGCACAGGCGCGAGTTGGTGTCGAGGTTGTTGGTGCCCAGCAGTCCTTTGACGAACTTGTTGAGCACGTAATAGTCCTCGGTCATCAGCTGGCCGCTGCCGTAGACGCCGATGGCCTGAGGCCCATGCTCCGCCGCGATGCGCTGCAGGCCGGTGGCGATGGCCTCCGTGGCCTGTTCCCAGCTGGCGCGCTGCGGTGCCGCGCCGCGCAGCGGCCGGTGCATGGGGTGGAGCAGCCGGCTGTGCAGGGTGAGGGAAGCTTCCGCCGTCAGGTGCAGCGTGCCGCCCTTGGTGCACAGGCGCCCGAAGTTGGCCGGATGGTCCGGATCGCCCCGCACGCCGGTGATGCGCCCGCCATCGCTCTCGATGACCACGCCGCAGCCGACGCCGCAATAGGGGCAGGTGGATTTGGTTTCAGCCATGGTGTGCGGGGGGCCGGCTGCGGCGTTCACATGCACCGCGCCGCGGGCCGCCGTAGGCGAGCCCGCAGCCGACGCCGCAACAGGGGCAGGTGGATTTGGTTTCCTTCATGGGGCAGGCCTGGCGTGCACCGTTGCGGGGATTGTTCAGGCGGTGCCTGCGCAACCGGAACCTGCCGCATCCGCCGCCAGGCGCGTGCAGGGCCCCGCGGTCGGGCGTGTGAACTCGGTCGCATGGCTGGCCAGTTGCGCCGCGTCCAGGTACACCACGCCCTGCTCCACCTTGACGTCGAAGCGCGGCGTGCAGCCGTCGTCGGGCTCGCGCGCGCGACCGTCGGCCAGGCCGATGGCCCAGTTGTGCAGCGGGCAGGCCACGTGCCGCCCGAAGACGATGCCCTGGCTCAGCACGCCGCCGCGGTGCGGGCAACGGTCGAGCAGGGCGAAGACCTCGTCCTGGCTGGTGCGGAACAGCGCCACATCCAGACCCTGCTCGCGCGCGACGCGGCGCGAACCCAGTTGGGGGATCTCATCCACCCTGCAAACCGCCATCCAATCCTGCATTTTGCTATTCCTTTGAGAGCTGCCTGCGCCCGCCATATCTGGGCAGGAGGCACAAAACATTCAAAAAATCACTTGCCGGTCACCAGCACCCCGGCCTGCGCTGCCTGCGCCGTGGCCACGGGCTGGAACTGCCGCACGTCCACTCGCGCCTGCTCGAACTGGAACCAGGGGTCGGGCTCGCCGTCGAGCGCGAACTGCAGGCGCTCCCACAGCGCGCGGCGGCCTTCGGCGTCGTCGAGGATGCGTTTCTTGACGTAGTCCAGCCCCACGCGGCCGATGTAGTGCACGGTGCGCTCGAGGTACCAGCCTTCCTCGCGGTAGAGCTGCAGGAAGGCACCGGAGTATTCGAGCACCTCGGCCGCCGTCTTGAGCTTGACCAGGAAGTGCGCCACCTCGGTCTTGATGCCGCCATTACCGCCGACGTAGATCTCCCACCCGGAATCGACGCCGATCACCCCCACGTCCTTGATGCCGCTTTCGGCGCAGTTGCGCGGGCAGCCGCTGACGGCGAGCTTGACCTTGTGCGGTGCGTACATGCGCCACAGCGCGCGCTCCAGATCCTTGCCCATCTGGGTGGAATCCTGCGTGCCCATGCGGCACCACTCGCTGCCCACGCAGGTCTTCACGGTGCGCAGCGCCTTGGCGTAGGCGTGGCCACTGGGCATGCCCAGGTCCTGCCACACGCCCACCAGGTCTTCCTTCTTCACACCCAGCAGGTCGATGCGCTGGCCGCCGGTGACCTTGACGGTGGGGATGGCGTACTTGTCCACCACGTCGGCGATGCGGCGCAACTCCGAGGCGTTGGTCTCGCCACCCCACATGCGCGGCACCACGCTGTAGGTGCCGTCCTTTTGGATGTTGGCGTGGCTGCGCTCGTTGATGAAGCGGCTCTGCGGGTCGTCCTGCGCCTCCTTGGGCCAGGTGGAGATCAGGTAGTAGTTGAGGGCCGGTCGGCAGCTCGGGCAGCCGTCGGGCGTCTGCCAGTTCAGCGAGCGCATGACGTCCTGCACCGTGAGCAGATGGTTGTCGCGGATGGCGTCGCGCACCGCCTGGTGGCCGTGCTCCGTGCAGCCGCACATGGCCTTGGTCCTGGGGCTGGCCGAATAGTCGCCGCCGGCGGTGAACATCAGCAGCTGTTCCACCAGGCCGGTGCAGGAACCGCAGGAGGCGCTGGCCTTGGTGTGCTTGCGCACCTCTTCCAGCGTGAACAGGCCCTTGTCCTTGATGGCCTTGCAGATGGTGCCCTTGGTGACGCCGTTGCAGCCGCAGACCTCGTCGCTGTCGGCCATGGCGGCGGCCTTGTTGTGGCCCTCGTGGCCGGTGTCGCCGATGTTGGATTCGCCGAACATCAGGCGCTCGCGGATGTCGGCCACGCTGCGGCCTTCGCGCAGCAGCTTGAAGTACCACGAGCCGTCGACCGTGTCGCCGTACAGGCACGCGCCCACCAGCTTGTCGCCCTTGATGACCAGCTTCTTGTAGACGCCGCCGAACGGGTCGGACAGCACGATCTCCTCGGTGTCCTCGCCGCCCTGGAAGTCGCCGGCGGAGAACAGGTCGATGCCGGTGACCTTCAGCTTGGTGGAGGTGAGCGAGCCCTGGTAGCGCCCGATGCCGAATTCCGCCAGATGGTTGGCCACCACCTTGCCCTGCTCGAACAGTGGTGCCACCAGGCCGTAGGCGATGCCGCGATGCGCAGCGCATTCGCCCACGGCATAGATGCGGCCGTCGGTGACGGTCTGCATGGTGTCGCTCACCACGATGCCGCGGTTGACATGCAGGCGCATCTTTTCGGCCAGGGCGGTATTGGGGCGGATGCCCACGGCCATCACCACCAGTTCGGCCGGTGCCTCGCTGCCGTCCTTGAACTTCACGGCGGTCACGCGGCCGTCCGGGCCGGCCACCAGTTCCTGCGTCTGCGCACCGATCAAAAAGCGCATGCCGCGCTCTTCCAGCGATTGCTGCAGCATGTGGCCGGCGGTGTTGTCGAGCTGCCGCTCCATCAGCGTGGGCGCCACGTGCACCACGGTCACATTCATGCCGCGCTTCATCAGGCCGTTGGCGGCCTCCAGGCCCAGCAGGCCGCCGCCGATGACCACGGCGTTGCGGTACTTGCCGGCGGCGTCGATCATCGCCTGGGTGTCGGCGATGTCGCGGTAGGCCAGCACGCCCGGCAGGTCGTGGCCCGGCACCGGCAGGATGAAGGGGTTGGAGCCGGTGGCCATCAGCAGCCGGTCGTACGGGGCGCTGATCTTTTCGCCGGCAGCGTTCACGGCGTGCACCGTGCGGCCGGCGCGGTTGACGTCGGTCACCGTGTAACCGGCATGCAGCGTGATGCCGTGCTCGGTGTACCAGCTCCAGTCGTTGAGGACGATCTCGTCCAGCGTCTGCTCGCCCGCCAGCACGGGCGAGAGCAGGATGCGGTTGTAGTTGGGGTGCGGCTCGGCACCGAAGACGGTGATGTCGTACAGGTCGGGCGCGAGTTTGATCAGTTCTTCGAGCGTGCGCACGCCGGCCATGCCGTTGCCGATCATCACGAGGTGCTGTTTCTTCATCATGGGGCTTTCTCCATCGCGGAGGGTTTCACGGGATTCGGTGAGGTGGGGCGCTGGTGGAGGCTCACCAGTACGGCGGCCTGCGCCAGCGCCACCAGGGCCAGCGCCGCGCTGAGGGCGCGCCAGAAGCGCAGCGGGTGCCGCTCGATCAACGGCACGCGCTCGCGGCCGAGCGCTGCGGCGCCGGGCTCGCGCAGCTCCTGCACCAGGGCCGACAGCGCCTCATGGCGCTTGCGCGGCTCCGGGTGCACGGCGCGCGCGAGCACGGCGTCGACCCAGGCGGGCACGGCGCGGCGGTCGTCGATCACGCTCTCGTAGGTCAGGCGCTGGGCGTCGGCGCGCGTGCGCACCGCGCTGGCGTGGATGCCGTAAGGCAGCCGGCCGCTCAGCATCTGGTAGGCGATCACGCCGAGGGAAAATAGGTCGGAGCGCTCGCTGGCCGGCTCGCCCAGGAAGCACTCGGGCGCTGTGTACTGCACCATGCCGAGCACAGGCTCGCCGGTACCAGGCATCGCACGGTCGGCCAGGCCGGCCACGCGCACGCTGCCGAAGTCGATGATCTTCACGGTGCCGGCGCGGTCGATCATGATGTTCTCGGGCCGCAGGTCGCGGTGCACCATCTCCAGGCGGTGAAAGGCCTGCAGGCCGCGCGCTGTCTGCTCGACGATGCCGCGCACGGTGGGCAGGTCGGGCGCGGGATGGTCGCGCATCCATTGGGCCAGCGTGATGCCCTCCACGTACTCCATGGCCACGTACAGGTAGCTCGGCGTACGGCTGCGGCCGCGAGGTTGCAGCGCGTGGGCACTGCGCACGCGGCGTGCGATCCACTCCTCCATCATGAAGCGGTCGAGCGCCGTTTCATCCTGGGCCAGGTCGACGCTGGGTGTCTTCAGGACCACCCGCTCGCCGTTGTCGAGGTCGGTGGCCAGGTAGACGTGGCTGCGGTGGCTGGCGTGCAGTTCGCGCTCGATGCGGTAGCCGTCGAACACGGTCCGCGGCGCGAGCACCGGGGGCAACGGCAGCGCGGCCCGGCGCTGCTGGGCTTCAGACAGCTCGGCCTCGGGCAGCGCCTGAACCTGCAGCACCTGGGCAGTGAGGTTGTCGTCGCTGCCGTTGGCGAAGGCCGCGCTCACCAGGGCGCGGGCAGCGGCTTGCGGGTCGTCCGCGTGCTGGCGGACGAGGGACTGCATCGCATCGGCCGACAGGTGTTCGTGCACGCCGTCGCAGGCCAACACGAAGCAGTCGCCGCGCTCCAGTGGCAGGTTGCGGTAATCCAGTTCCAGATGCGGCTGGAAGCCCAGCGCGCGGCTCAGGTAGTGCTGGCCACCTCCGACCCACACCCTGTGGTCTTCGGTGAGCGGCTCCACGGTGTCGCCGCGCAGCCGCAGGATGCGCACGTCACCGGCGTGGAAGAGATGGGCGGTGCGGCCCTTGAGCACCAGAACGGCCACGGCGCAGACGTGGCCGCGCTCGGCATCGTGCCTGTGCACGCCCCGCTGGGTCTGGGCATGCAGCCAGGAGTTGGTGGCCGTCAGCACACGCTGCATGGCGCGCTTGACGCTCCAGGCGTCCGGGGTGGCGTAGTAGTCCTCCAGCACGGCGCGCACGGCCGCCTGGCTGGCTTCGTGGCTGACCTGGCTGCTGCCGATGCCGTCGGCCAGGGCCAGCACGATGCCCTTGCTTTCCAGCGTGGGTGAGGTCGGGACGCAGACGCCGTGGAAGTCCTGGTTCAACGCCTTGCGACCGGCTTCCGAATGCTGGCCGATCGCCACTGCCAGCACCGGGCGCGCGTCCGCGCCTTGGCGCCGCCGGTGCTCACTTGCCTCAGGCCCGGCATGCACGGCCGCGACGGCGGCCAAGGCCGGGGTGCGCAGGACGGCGACTTGGGACACGGTTTGCAGCTCCAGGGCGTCAGGCCGGGATCAGAGGCGGGTCAGACCGGCGCGCGCTTGGGGGCGGTGCGCACGTGGGTCGAGTACAGCGTCAGGCCGACGAAGGTGAGGCCGCCGACCAGGTTGCCGACCACCGTGGGGATCTCGTTCCACAGCAGGTAGTCCATCAGCGTGAAGTTGCCGCCCAGCATCAGGCCCGACGGGAACAGGAACATGTTCACCACCGAGTGCTCGAAACCCATGTAGAAGAACACCAGGATCGGCATCCACATGCCGATCACCTTGCCGGAGACGGAGGTGGACATCATGGCCGCCACCACGCCGGTGGACACCATCCAGTTGCACATCACGCCGCGGATGAACAGGGTCAGCATGCCGGCCGCGCCGTGGGCCGCGTAGCCCACCGTACGCCCCTCGCCGATGTGGCCGATCTTCTGGCCCACGGCGTTGGGTGCCTCGCTGAAGCCGTAGGTGAAGATGATGGCCATGAACAGGGCCACCGTCAGCGCGCCAGCGAAGTTGCCCACAAACACCAGGCCCCAGTTGCGCAGCACGCCGCCCCAGGTGCAACCGGGCCGCTTGTCGAGCACGGCCAGCGGAGCCAGCGTGAAAACGCCGGTGAGCAGGTCGAAGCCCATCAGGTAAAGCATGCAGAAGCCCACCGGGAACAGGATGGCGCCGATCAGCGGGTTGCCGGTCTGTACGGTGACGGTGACAGCGAAGGCAGCCGCCAGCGCCAGAATGGCGCCGGCCATGTAGGCGCGGATCACGGTGTCGCGCGTGGACATGAAGATCTTCGACTCGCCGGCATCGATCATCTTCGTGACGAACTCGGTGGGAACGAGGTAGGACATGGTGGGCTCCTGGTGGTGAGGATGAGGGAATGGGGTCAGCGCTGATGGCCGCAGTCTTCGAGGAAGCCGATCAGTTCCTCGCGCAGCTCGTAATAGCGCGGGTGCTGCAGCAGGGCTTCGCGGCTGCGGGGGCGGGGAAGGGGCACGTCCATGAGCTTGCCGATCTTGGCGCGGGGGCCGTTGGTCATCATGACCACACGGTCGGCCAGCAGGATGGCCTCGTCCACGTCGTGCGTGACCATCATGGCGGTGACCTGGCTGCGTGCCCACACTTCCATCAGCACTTCCTGCAGGTCCCAGCGGGTCAATGAATCCAGCATGCCGAAGGGCTCGTCGAGCAGCAGCATCTTGGGCTGCAGCGCGAACGCGCGCGCGATGCCCACGCGTTGCTTCATCCCGTTGGACAGTTCGGCCGCTTTCTTGTGCATGGCACCACCCAGGCCCACGCGGTTGAGGTAGTACTCGACCGTGTCGCGGCGCTCGGCCTCGCTGGCGTGCGGGAACACGCGGGCCACGCCCAGCATCACGTTCTCGTGCGCAGTCAGCCAGGGCACCAGGCTGGGAGCCTGGAACACCAGGCCGCGGTCCGGGCCGGCATCGCGCACCTCGCGGCCGTCCAGCACGATGACGCCGTCGGTCACGTCGGTCAGGCCGGCCATCATCGACAGCACGGTGGATTTGCCGCAGCCCGAATGGCCGATGACCGAAATGAACTCGCCCTTGCGGATCTTCATGTCGAAGCCGTCGACCACGGTCTGCGGGCCTTTCGGCGTCGGGTAGACCTTGACCAGCTGAGAGAACTCGACGAAGCGCTCGTCGCCGGGCTTGGAGGCGTCGGCCCCATCGGCCAGGGCGGCGTCGGGTTGGGCCAGCTCGGCTTCGATGCGCTCGGCCAGCGCTGCGTGGCGCATGCCCATCCGGCTGGCGAGCGTGCGGGACGGGCCCGCGGATTCGGTGGAACGGGGCGACAGCGAGGGCAACTGGATCACGTTGCTGCCCTGCTGCGCGGCGTTGCGGTGCGACAGCGCGATCAGGTGCTGGGTGATCTGGCCACGCAGGGCCTGGAAGCTCGCGTCGTGGTTCATCGCGCGGCGGTCGCGTGGACGCGGGATGTCGACGGTGAACGAGGGGCCGAGCGCTGCGCCGGGCCCGATGTCCAGCGGGATGATGCGGTCGGCCACCATCAGCGCCTCGTCCACGTCGTTGGTGATCAGCACGACGGTCTTGCGGTCTTCGCTCCAGATGCGGACGATTTCGTCCTGCAGGTTGGCGCGGGTCAGCGCGTCCAGCGCCGACAGCGGTTCGTCCAGCAGCAGCACGTCCGGATCGGTGGCCAGGGCGCGCGCCACCGAAACGCGCTGGCGCATGCCACCCGACAGCTGTGCGGGGCGCTTGTCGATGGCCGGGGTCAGGCCCACCATCGAGACGTAGTGCCTGACCTTTTCCGCGCGCTCGGAGGTCTTGAGATTGCCGCACACCCGGTCCACGGCCAGTGCCACGTTCTCGCGCACCGACAGCCAGGGCATGAGCGAGTAGCTCTGGAAGACGACGCCGCGATCCGGCCCGGGGCCGATGATCGGCGCACCGTTCTTGAGCACTTCCCCCGTGTCGGCATGGGCCAGACCGGCCAGCAGGTTGATCAGCGTGGTCTTGCCGGTACCCGAGAAGCCGACGATGGCGACGAACTCGCCCGGCTCGACGCGCAGGTTCAGGTTTTTCAGCACCTCGGTGCGCGCGGCACCGCTGCCGTAGCCCTTGCACACGTCGCGCAATTCGAGCGCGGCGGTGGCGGGTACGGCGGACAGGTGGGGGCCTTCACGGCGGGGGGCGGTTTCGAGGATGGCTTTGGGCATGATGGCGGCGTTCATGTCGGCTCCAGACGCGAAGCGCGGTTCAGCGGCGGGTGATCAGGTTCTGCAGCACCAGCATCAGCCGGTCCAGGGCGAAGCCGATGGCGCCGATGGTGAACACGGCGACCATGATCCGGCTGAGCGAATCGGAGCTGCCGTTCTGGAACTCGTCCCAGACGAACTTGCCCAGACCCGGGTTCTGCGCCAGCATTTCGGCGGCGATCAGCACCATCCAGCCCACGCCCAGCGACAGGCGCATGCCGGTGAAGATGTAGGGCAGCGAGGACGGCAGGATGATCTTGCGGATGCGGGTGCCCAAGGGCAGCTGCAGCACCTTGCCGACATTGACCAGATCCTTGTCCACCGACGAGACGCCGATGGCGGTGTTGATCAAGGTGGTCCACAGCGAGCACAGCGTGACGGTGATGGCCGAGATCAGGAAGGATTTCTGGAACATCGGATCGCCCGCGGTCACGTACACCGCGCTGACGATCAGCGTGACGATGGGCAGCCACGCCAGAGGCGACACCGGGCGGAACAGCTGCACCATCGGGTTGATGGCCGCCTGCACCACCTTGGATGTGCCCGCCAGGATGCCCAGGGGCACCGCCACCAGCGTGGCGAGCAGGAAGCCCACGAACACGGTCTTCAGGCTGGTGAAGATCTGGTCGATGTAGGTGGCCTTGCCGGTCCAGGGGTGGATGCGGGGCTGGTAGCCGGGGTCTTCCTTCACGCGTTCGGCGTTGCGCTGCTCCTGCCGGGCGTAGAAAGCGTCGCGGCGCTCGCGCTCCGCAAAATGCTCATGCACCAGGTTGACGGCCTGCTGCGCCACCTGGGTGGGGCCGGGCACCGCGCCCAGGCTGGTCTGGATGCGCGAGGCCGCAAAGGACCACAGCGCCAGAAAAATCGCGAAGGCCGCCAGCGGCACGCCCACGGTCATGACGAGCGCGCGGCCGATGTCTTTCGGGTTGCGCAGGGCGGCGGTGCCGCCGAAGAGCTTGGCTGCGAGTTCCATGATGGTCAGACCTTGTCGGCGGCCTTGAGGCCGATCTTGAATTTGGCGAGATAGTCGTTGGGCTTGCGGCCGTCGTAGGTGACGCCGTCAATGAAGCCGCTTTGCACGCCCTTGAAGCCGTCGGTCTTGGGCACGTCGGTGGCCTTGATCTTTCCCTCGGCGATCAGCGCGTTGGCGGCCTGCAGGTAGATGTCGGGGCGGTACACCTTCCTGGCCGTGTCCAGGTACCAGCTGTCAGGCTTGGACTCGGTGATCTGGCCCCAGCGACGCATCTGCGTGAGGTACCAGATGGCGTCGCTGTAATACGGATAGGTCGCGTAGTTGCGGAAGAAGATGTTGAAGTCCGGTGCCGGGCGCTTGTCGCCCTTCTCGTACTCGAAGGTGCCGGTCATGCTGTTGCCGATGACGGTGGCATCGGCGCCCACGTACTGCGACTTCGACAGGATCTTCACGGCTTCCGCGCGGTTGGCCATCGAGGCATCGAGCCACTGGCCCGCGCGGATCAGTGCCTTGACCACGGCGATGTGCGTGTTGGGGTTGGCCTTGGCCCAGGCCTCGGTCACGCCGAACACTTTCTCGGGGTTGTTCTTCCAGATCTCGTCGTCGGTGATGACCGGCACGCCGATGCCCTTGGTCACGGCCTGCTGGTTCCACGGCTCGCCCACGCAGTAACCATTGATGGTGCCGGCCTCCATGGTGGCCGGCATCTGGGGTGGTGGCGTGACCGACAGCAGCACGTCGGCCTTGGTGGTGCCGGTGGTGTCGCTGCTGGTGTAGTAGCCGGGGTTCAAGCCGCCGGCGGCCAGCCAGTAGCGCAGCTCGTAGTTGTGGGTGGAAACCGGGAAGACCATGCCCATCTTGAAAGGCTTGCCCTCCTTCTTCCAGGCATCGACCACCTTCTTGAGGGCGTCGGCCTTGATCGGATGCTCGACCTTGCCGTCCTTCATCGGCAGGTACTTCTTCATCTCGGCCCACACGGCGTTGGAAACCGTGACGCCGTTGCCGTTGAGGTCCATGCTGAAGGCGGTGACGATGTCCGCCTTGGTGCCGATGCCGATGGTGGCGCCAAGCGGCTGGCCCGCCAGCATGTGCGCGCCGTCGAGCTGGCCGTCGATCACGCGGTCGAGCAGCACCTTCCAGTTGGCCTGGGCCTCGAGCGTGACGAACAGGCCCTCGTCCTCGAAGAAGTGCTTCTCGTAGGCGATCACCAGGGGAGCGCAATCGGTCAGCTTGATGAAGCCGAACTTCAGGGCCTGCTTTTCCGGCCGACCGGCCTTTTGGGCCAGTGCGGGCAAGCCAGCGCCCGAGACTCCCGCCAGGGCCAGAGCCTGCAGGGTGAACTGCCGTCGATTGAAGGAACGCGAAGAACCGCTCATGAAGCACTCCTTGAACAGGAAAGAAAAATGCAGGCGAAAAAAAACGGCGCCCATTTCCTGACCCGCGAAAAGCGGGAGGGAAATGGACGCCGTTGTCCGTGTCTGGGTAGACGCCGGGATCAGACCGCCGTTGGCCCGTCCTGGATGGCAAACCTTATGCACGCGCCGTGCCAGGTCATCGTCTTGGCCGCCAGTGCTTCTTCAACTCATTGATATAAAAGCGAAATTCCAAGTTCCAGCACTATGCGCGATGGAAGGCACAGCTCATTCTGGATGCGCCAGAGCGGTGCAACGGAACCATGCCGGTTCAGTCAGGCACGCAGTTTGTGCGCTGCAACATGCCAGGAAACGTGCGCGCACGTCAGCGCGGCGAAGGGTTGGGCAGGACCTCGGCCATCGCCAGCACCGCGTCGGCCACCTCGATCAGGCGGCGGTTCTGGTTCATGGCCATCTGCCGCAGGGCCTTGTGGGCTTCGTCCTCGCTGAGTTGGCGATGCGCCATCAGCAGGCCCTTGGCACGCTCGACCAGCTTGCGCTCGTTGAGGCTGGAGCGCACGGTGTCCAGTTCGTCGCCCATGGCCTGCAACCGCAGCGCCTGATCGCGCACGATCTCCAGGATCGAGCGGTCCATCTGGGCACCGAAGGAGGCCGCCTGGTGGGGCAGGTCCATGAGTGGCAACCCCGGGCTCGCGGGCGCATCGTCGAAGAATGCGGTGTCGGCAACCAGCGCGCCCGCCTCGGGCACCCGTGTCTGAAGATCTTCCAGCGCGCGCAGGTCTTCCTCCGCGGTCTGCCGCCGGCGCTTGCACAGGGAAAGCAGCTCGGCCGCCATGGCGTCTTCCACGGACTTCATGGCGTCCATGTGGGCTGTACAGACGTCGAACCATGCCTGGCTCAGGTGGCTTTCCAGTGCGCCTCCCGGCGTGGTCGTGCAAAGCACACGGCGCAGCCGTTCCAGGGTGGCCAGCGTGTCGGGCTTCTGCGCCTGTTGCCAGGCGAGCTGCAACGGCCGGCTGGCGAAGTCGGCAAACACCTGCAGGCACTGTTCCTGCGATTCGATCAGGCGCAGCAGGCGCTGCTGGCCATCGGCGTCGGCACAGCCGGTCGCGAACAGTGCTGCACCGGTGGCGCGTTCCTGGCCAGCGAATTCCTTGCCCTGCATGAAGTTGAACAGGGCCACCAGGTGGCGTGAGATGTCCGGATCCCAGGCGCTGTCCGCGGCTTCGAACACCACCGACAGCAGGGCATGGATCAGCCGGGCATAGGCGGCCGTGGCGCGCGCGGCGCTCCATGCCTGCGTCTGCACCCGCTCACGCAGCAGCGGCAGGGCGGCGAGCCCCTGCAAGGCATAGGCGATGCGGCCGAACAGGCGTGTGCGGTAGCCGCTCTGCTCGGCTTCGGTATCCAGCGGCTCGAAGCGGGCCAGCACCTCGACCTGGAGCGCTTCACTGGCTGCCACCTGGGCCAGCCGTTCGGCACCGCCGCGCTCGCCGCGCGAGGCCAGGTACAGGTTGGTCAGCCCGCGTTCGCGCTGCAGCGCATGCACCAGGCGCCCGGTGGCATTGACCAGTTCGCTCGTCAGGGCCAACTGGTGCAGCCCTGCGATCTCGCAGCGCTTGGAGGCCATCAGGAAGTTCAGGGCAGATTTCATGCGGTGGCGGTGTTCCGCATGGGTACAGCAACATCCGTGCCGCCAGCGGGGCGCCGGCTGGCCGGTTGACGGTTCTCAGGCGGGTTCCATGCCGTGCTGGCGCTTGGTGGCGGCCGTTGCCGCGCTGGCCAGGAAGTCGAGATAGCTGCGCGTCGCAGCGGTTTGCGTGCTGGGCACCGTCTGCGCAGCGGAGAAAGTGGTGACGATCTGCACCGCCTCCGGCAGGCCGCCCAGGAGGGTGATGCCGGGCAGGTTCATCAGTTCGCTCAATTGCTGGAAGCCCAGCGCCACCTCGCCCTTGGCGACCAGCGAACCCACCGGCACCCCCGGCGGCGGGGTGACAATGCGCGGCGCGATTTCTGCGGCGATGCCCCAGTGCTCGAACAGCCGCGCCAGCTGCACGCCGCTGGGGCCGGTGGAATAGCCGAGCGTGGGCGCGGCCAGCACCGCGGCCTTGAGGGCAGCTTCAGTCGAGATGTCGGGCCGCGGGGTGCCGGCGGGCACGGCCACGGCCACGGCCGAGCGCACGATGTCCACGCGGGTTTCGGCCAGCAGATGGCCTGCGGCAACCAGCTTCTCGATGGCGTCGGACGCGAGGGCCACCACGTCAAAGGCCTCGCCGGCCTGCACACGCTTGGCGGCGTCGACCCCGCCGACCGATTCGACCTGTACCTCGATCTCCGGGTGGGCTTGCTGGAATTGGTGAGTCAGGTCGGCCAGCAAGGCCTTGGTGGCCATGGAAGAGATGACGGCGATGCGGATGCTCATGGGCTGTTGGTTGCGTTGGGTCGTTGCGGCCCGGCGGGCCTGCCGGCCGGGAAGACGCATTATGAGGATGGGCACCGTGACGGCGGCAGGTCTGCTCTACACCTGCAGCGCTTCGACCTGGGCCGGAAGTCAGACAACTCGGCTCATAATGGATGTCATGTCAGAAGTCCACGCTCCCGTTGTTCGCCGCCCGCGTTCCCTGACCGCGGACCTCGTGCGCATTCTGGGGGACCAGATCCGGGACGGCACGCTCCCAAACGGCGCCAAGCTGCCGCGCGAGACCGATCTGGTGGCCGAGCACGGGGTCAGCCGCACCGTGGTGCGCGAGGCCATCTCACGGTTGCAGGCAGCCGGCATGGTGGAAACCCGGCACGGCATCGGCACCTTCGTGATCGGATTGGGCGACGCGAGCACGTTCCGGATCGCGCCGGACCAGCTCGGCACCTTGCAGGACGTGATCGCGGTGCTGGAGTTGCGCATCGCGGTCGAAACCGAGAGCGCGGCGCTGGCGGCACAACGGCGCACCTCCGAGAACCTGGACGCGCTGCGCCAGGTGCTCCAGGCCTTCGCCAGCGCGGTGGAGGAGGGGCGGGACGCGGTGGGGCCGGATTTCCAGTTTCACCTGGAAATTGCCCGGTCGACACAGAACCCGCACTTCGAGGAACTGATGAACACCCTCGGCGGCATGATGATTCCGCGCGCCCGCCTTGGGGCAACGTCGACCCCGACGCCCGCGCAGCAGGTCTACCTGCGCGGTGTGCACGCGGAGCATCTGGCCATATGCGAGGCCATAGAGCGGCAGGACGCCGAGGCAGCGCGCGCCGCCATGCGGACCCACCTGAGCAACAGCCGCGAACGGCGCCGGCGGCTGCTCCAATCCGGCGCCTGACACACGGATGCGCATTTAGGGGATAACCCTGATCTGTTGCGATCGTTCTTAGAGGTATGATGTCATATCTCATACGGCAAGGGGCCATCGTGACGCCACAAGAACTCAAGACAGCGCTTTCCACGGGTTTGCTGTCATTTCCACTGACCGATTTCGACAGCGAACTCAATTTCGCGCCCAAGCCATACGCCGCGCGTCTCGAATGGCTGAAGCCCTATGGCGCCACCGTGCTGTTTGCTGCCGGCGGTACGGGTGAGTTCTTTTCCATCGAGCCGGGGGAATACGCCCAGATCGTCAAGGTGGCCTGCGACGTCTGCAAGAACGACATCCCGATCGTGGGCGGGGCGGGAGGGGGCACACGGCTGGCCATTCAGTACGCCCAGGCTGCGGAAAAGGCGGGCGCCGCCGGCATCCTGCTGCTGCCCCACTACCTGACCGAAGCGACCCAGGAAGGCCTGATCGCCCACATCGAGGCGGTGTGCAGGAGCGTGCGGATCGGTGTCATCGTCTACAACCGCGCCGCCACGCGGCTGACGGCGGCGTCGGTGACGCATCTCGCGGATCGCTGCCCGAACCTGATCGGCTTCAAGGACGGGCTGGGCGATGTCGAGCGCATCGTGCAGATCCGCCACCGCGTGGGCGACCGGCTGGTGTACATCGGCGGCATGCCCACGCACGAGGTCTATGCCAACGCCTACAAGGCGCTGGGTGTACCGACGTATTCGTCGGCGGTGTTCAACTTCATTCCCAGAACCGCCATCGAGTTCTACAACGCCTACGCCAGGGGCGACCAGGCCACGGTGGGCCGACTGATCAACGAATTCTTCTTGCCGTACCTGGACATCCGCAACAGGGGTGAAGGCTATGCAGTCAGCATCGTCAAGGCAGGCGCGACCATCGTGGGTCGTGGGGCCGGTCCGGTGCGGCCACCGCTGACCGACCTCAAGCCCGAGGAAGTCGAGCAGTTGCGCGCCCTGATCCAGAGGCTGGGCCCGCAGTGAGACCCGATCCACAACCAGACTTCAGATCTACAAGGAGACCTCCATGCTGAAGAAAGCCTTCTGCGCCGCAGCCCTGGGGCTTGCCGCCTCCGCTGCGTTGGCGTGGCCAGACCGAACAGTCACGCTGGTGGTGCCGTTTCCTCCGGGTGGCTCGACGGACCTGATCGCGCGCACCATTTCGGCCAAGCTGGGCGAGAAGATCGGCGGCACGGTCGTGGTCGACAACAAGGCCGGCGCGACCGGCACCATCGGGGCCGCCGCCGTTGCCCGCAGTCCGGCCGACGGCTACACCCTGCTGGTGGCATCGCTGGGCCCGTATGTCATCGCGCCGCACCTGATGAAGGTGCAGTACGACGCGCTGAAGGATCTCGACCCGATCACGGTGGTGGTGCAGGCGCCCAATGTGCTGGTGGTGCCGGCGGCGTCACCCCTGAAGAGCCTCTCAGACGTGCTGGCTTACCTGAAGGCCAATCCGGGCAAGATGAGCTTCGCCACCTCCGGCGCCGGTTCCAGCGATCACCTGACGGCTGAACTGTTCTGGCAGCAGACCGGCACCAGCGGCCTGCACGTGCCCTACAAAGGTGGCGGCCCTGTGATGACCGACCTGCTGGGCAACCAGGTGATGTCGTCGTTCATGAACATCAACACCGCCATGCCGATGCTCAAGTCCGGCAAGCTGCGTCCCCTGGTCATCACCAGCGCCAAGCGTTCGCCGCTGCTGCCGGACGTTCCCACGCTGGAGGAAAGCGGCATCAAGGGTGCCAACATCTATTCCTGGCAGGCCGTGGCGGGCCCGCACGGCCTGTCGACCGAGCTGAAGACCAAGCTGCGCAACGCCATCGCCGAGATCATGAACGACCCCGTCACCAAGGCCAAGATGCAGGACCTGGGCTTTGAGCTGGTGCTCGACACTCCGGCGGATTTCGCCAGGTTCCAGGCCGCCGAATACGCGCGCTGGGGCAAACTGATCGCCGACCGGAAGATCACGGCCAACTAGGACTGGGCTGGCGACCCGCGCCGGGCACGCCGGCCGTCGCATGCGGGCGTGGCCGCGTGAAGCCCTGCGCCGTGATGCCCCGGGCAGGACTTCCATCACTGGATTTGCAATGAACACCCCTGTCGTAACGTCGATGCGCGTGATCCCGGTGGCCGGGCGCGATGGCATGTTGCTCAACCTCTCGGGCGCGCACGCGCCGTTCTTCACCCGCAACATCGTCGTCGTGACCGACAGCGCCGGCCACACCGGTCTGGGTGAGGTGCCGGGCGGCGAGAAGATTCGCCAGACGCTGGAAGAAGCCCGCGCGCTGGTGGAAGGGCAGGGCATCGGTCATCTCCAGGCCATCCTCAGCGCCATGCGCACCCGCTTCGCAGACCGCGACGCTGGCGGTCGCGGGCTGCAGACCTTCGATTTGCGCACCACCATCCACGCCGTGGCGGCGGTCGAATCTGCGTTGCTCGATCTGCAGGGCCAGCATCTCGGCGTGCCGGTGGCGGCGCTGCTCGGCGAGGGCCAGCAGCGCGACGCGGTGCAGATGCTGGGCTACCTGTTCTTCGTCGGCGACCGCACGAAGACCGACCTGCCTTACGCCAGCGAGCCCGATGCGCAGGACGACTGGCTGCGCCTGCGCCACGAGGCCGCCATGACGCCCGAGGCTGTGGTGCGGCTGGCCGAGGCGGCGCAGCAGCGCTACGGCTTCCAGGACTTCAAGCTCAAGGGCGGCGTGCTGCGCGGTGACGAGGAGGTCGAGGCGGTGGCCGCGCTGCACGAGCGCATTCCTGAGGCGCGCGTCACGCTCGATCCCAACGGCGGCTGGCTGCTGAAGGACGCTGTCCGTCTGGGCCAGAAGATGCGCGGCATGGTCGCCTACGCGGAGGATCCCTGCGGGGCCGAGGACGGCTTCAGCGGCCGCGAGGTGATGGCCGAGTTCCGCCGCGCCACCGGCCTGCCCACGGCCACCAACATGGTGGCCACCGACTGGCGGCAACTGGTGCACGCGCTCAGCCTGCAAAGCGTCGATATTCCGCTGGCCGACCCGCACTTCTGGACCCTGTCCGGCAGCGTGCGCGTGGCGCAGACCTGCCGCGACTGGGGGCTGACCTGGGGCAGCCACTCCAACAACCACTTCGACATCTCGCTGGCCATGTTCACCCACGTCGGTGCCGCGGCGCCCGGCAAGGTGACGGCCATCGACACCCACTGGATCTGGCAGGACGGCCAGCGCCTGACCCGAGATCCGCTGCGCATCGAGGGCGGCTACGTGCAGGTGCCCAAGCGGCCCGGCCTGGGCATCGAGATCGACATGGCCGAAGTGGAGAAGGCCCATCAGCTTTACCTGCAGCACGGCCTGGGCGCGCGCGACGACGCCATGGCCATGCAGTACCTGGTGCCGGGCTGGAGCTTCGATCCCAAGCGTCCCTGCCTGGTCCGCTAGCTCCCTGATTTCAAGCCATTTGACCCGCAAGCCCTCGTCCAGCAACCGCAACCAGCTATCAAATTCGATATGACCACGCTCCACGAAAGCACGCCCGAACAGATCGACGCCGCCGCGCGCCACGCCGCCGACGCCACCCCGGCCTGGGCCACGAGCAGCGGCGCAACCCGCGCCCGGCTGCTGCGCGGCCTGGCCGACGCCATCGAAGGCGCGCGCGAGAAGCTCGTACCGCTGGCCGACGGCGAAACCGGGCTTGGCCCGGGCCGTCTGAACGGCGAGCTCGACCGCACCGCGTTCCAGCTGCGCGGCTTTGCCGACAAGGCCGAGCAGGGCGACGCCTTTGCCTTCACCGAGGACGAGGCCGTGGCCGGCGCACCGCCGGCGGGCCGCCCGCGCCTGGCGCGCGTGCGCGTGCCGCTGGGGCCGGTGGCGATGTTCAGCGCCAGCAACTTTCCGTTCGCGTTCTCGGTGCTGGGCGGCGACACGGCGGCCGCGCTGGCCGCCGGCTGCACGGTGGTGGTCAAGGCGCATCCTGGCCATCCCGGGCTTTCGCGTGAGGTCATGAAGCTGGCGCAGGGCGTGGTGAAGCTGCAGGGCCTGCCTGCAGGCGTCCTCGGCATGGTCGAAGGCGCGGGCATTGAGGTGGGTGTGCGGCTGGTCCAGGCGCCGCAGATCGCGGCGGTCGCCTTCACCGGCTCCTTTCGCGGTGGCCGTGCGCTGGAAAAGGTGGCGCAGGAGCGACCGCGGCCGATCCCGTTCTTTGGTGAGCTGGGCTCGGTCAACCCCATCGTGCCGACGCCCGCGGTGCTGGGGGCGCAAGGGCCGCAGCTGGCGCAGACGCTGGCGGCTTCCATTGCTCTTGGGGCTGGTCAGTTCTGCACCAGCCCGGGCGTGATCGTCGTGCCGCGGGATGCGGCTTCGCAGGCGTTTGTGGACGAATTGGTCAAGGCGCTGGCCACCCAGCAGCCGCACGGCATGCTGACACCCCTGATCCGCACCGGCTTCGACCGGGGTGTGCAGGGCTGGGGCAGGCATGCCGGGTTGCGGCCCCTGCTGTCCGAGCGCGCTGCCGACGGCGCGGCGCCACGCCCCTTTTTGGCCGAAGTCGATGCGCCGGACTTCATCGCCGACGCCAGCCTGCACGACGAAGTGTTTGGCCCCGCCGCGCTGGTGGTGCGTGTGGACGACGCCGACCAGGCGCGCCAGGTGCTCGAAGCCATTGGCGGCTCGCTCACGGTGACCCTGTGGGGTTTCGACGGTGACGAGCCACCCGCGGCGCCCGAACTCGCGCTGGTGCGCGCGGCTTCCCAGGTGGCGGGCCGCGTGCTGTTCGCGGGCGTACCCACCGGCGTGGCGGTGGCGGGGTCGCAGCAGCACGGCGGACCGTTTCCCTCGTCCACCCAGCCGTCCAGCACATCGGTGGGCTACGCCGCGCTGGACCGCTTTCTCCGTCCCGTGGCGCTGCAGGACGCGCCTGCGTGGCTGACCCGGCGTGCGGGCGTTCCCGTCTGAAGTCGCCGCCAGGCGTTCCACGCAGGCCCGCAGGAGTTTCGATGAAGCACGTTCTGATCGCGGCCAGTCTGTTGCTGGCCGCCCCGTGGGCTGCCGCGCAAGCTGCCTGGCCTGCCCGGCCGGCCGACTGGACAGCTCCGCTTCCTCCAGCCCGGAGCCCGGTCAAGCGGCACCTGATCGACGCCGACACGCGCGGGCTTGGAGGATTCCTCGTCCATGTGGCCTGTGGCAGTGAGGTGGACGAAGCTGCGCTGATGGCGTTACTTGAGAGTGGCGGCGTCGGTGCCTCCGGACTCGACCTGGTCAGGCCCGAGCTTCAGGTGCTCGAGGCCTTGCGCGCGTCAAACGACGTGGTGCTGGCGCCGCACGTGGCCAGCGCCACGGTGCAGACCCGGCAGGCCATGGCCCAGCGCGTACTGGACAATCTGGGTGCCTTCTTTGCCGGCCCGCCGCTGCCCAGCCAGGCGGAAGCCTGAGGAGCCTCGCCATGACCGATGCGGCGCTAAAGCCCGTCACCATCCGCATGCATCCGGACGACAACGTCGCCATCGTCGCCAACGACGGCGGCCTGCCGGCCGGTACGGTGCTGCCCGACGGCCTGGTGCTGCGCGAGAAGGTGCCGCAGGGCCACAAGCTGGCCCTGGTCGACATCGAGACGGGCGGTACGGTGCGCCGCTACAACGTGCCGGTGGGCTACGCCAGGCAGCCCATCGCTGCCGGCAGCTGGGTGTACGAGCGGTTGATCGACATGCCTTCGGCGCGCGCACTGGAAGGCCTGCCCATGGCCACCGTGCCGGCGCCGGCCAGTGCGCCGCTCACCGGCTACAGCTTCGAGGGCTACCTGAACGCCGACGGCTCGGTCGGCACCCGCAACCTGCTGGCCATCACCACCACGGTGCAGTGCGTGGCCGGCGTTGTGGGCGTGGCGGCCGAGCGCATCCGGGCGGAACTGCTGCCGCACTATCCGCACGTCGACGGGGTGGTGGCGCTGGAGCACAGCTATGGCTGCGGCGTGGCGATCGATGCGCCGGGCGCCGAGATCCCCATCCGCACGCTGCGCCACATCAGCCTCAACCCCAACTTCGGCGGGGAGGTGCTGGTGGTCAGCCTCGGCTGCGAGAAGCTGCAGCCCGATCGCCTGCTGCCGCCCGGAACGATCCCGCTGCTGGGCGGGCGCGACGCAGGTGCCGGCCCCGAAACGGTGTGCCTGCAGCACGACGAACACGTCGGCTTCATGTCCATGGTCGACGACATCGTGACGCGCGCCCGCCCGCACCTGGAGCGCCTGAACGCGCGCCGACGCCAGACCGTGCCCGCCAGCGCGCTGGTGGTGGGGGTGCAGTGCGGCGGCAGCGATGCGTTTTCCGGCGTCACGGCCAACCCCACGGTAGGCTTCATGGCCGATCTCGTCGTGCGCGCCGGCGGTACGGTGATGTTCAGCGAGAACACCGAGGTGCGCGACGCGGTGGAACAGCTCACGTCCCGCGCTGCCACGCCGCAGGTGGCCGAGGACGTGGTGCGGGAGCTGGGCTGGTACGACCGCTACCTGGAACGCGGCCGCGTCGACCGTGCGGCCAACACCACGCCGGGCAACAAGGCCGGCGGGCTGTCGAACATCGCGGAAAAGGCCATGGGCAGCATCATCAAGAGCGGCTCGGCGGCCATCGGCAGCGTGCTGCCCCCAGGCGAGAAGCTGAGGCCTGACCAGAAAGGCCTGGTGTTCGCCGCCACGCCGGCCAGCGACTTCATCTGCGGCACGCTGCAGCTGGCGGCCGGCATGAACCTGCACGTGTTCACCACCGGCCGGGGTACGCCTTACGGTCTGGCCGCCTGCCCGGTGGTGAAGGTGGCCACGCGCAGCGACCTGGCGCGCCGCTGGCACGACCTGATGGATCTGAACGCCGGCCGCATCGCCGACGGCGAGATCAGCATCGAGCAGGCGGGCTGGGAGCTGTTCCACCTGTTGCTCGATGTGGCCAGCGGCCGCCCGACCTGGGCCGAGCGGTGGAAGCTGCACAACGCCCTGGTGCTGTTCAACCCCGCTCCGGTGACTTGAGCCGCGGGGTCGTTGCGCGCTCGCGGGCTGCGGCTCAGATCGCCACCAGCTTGCGGATGCCCTTGGCCGCCATCTCGCTGCCGGGGCCGCGGGCGATGACCTCGCCGCGCTCCATCACCAGGTACTCGTCGGCCAGCTCCTCGGCGAAGTCGTAGTACTGCTCGCACAGCAGGATGGCCATGTCGCCGCGGTCGGCCAGCATGCGGATCACGCGGCCGATGTCCTTGATGATGGAGGGCTGGATGCCCTCAGTCGGCTCGTCCAGGATCAGCAGTTTGGGCCCCGGCGCCAGCGCGCGGGCGATGGCCAGCTGCTGCTGCTGGCCGCCGGAAAGATCGCCGCCGCGCCGCTGCAGCATCTGCTTGAGCACGGGGAACAGCTCGTACAGGTGCGCCGGGATGGGCGTGCCGGCCTTGCAGTAGGCCAGGCCCATGCGCAGGTTGTCTTCCACCGTCAGGCGGCCGAAGATCTCGCGCCCCTGCGGCACGTAGCCGATGCCGGCGCGCGCGCGGGCGTAGGGGGTCCGGTTCTGGATCGGCTCGCCGTTGAAGTCGATGGTGCCGCTCTTGATGGGCACCAGCCCCATCAGGCTCTTGAGCAGCGTGGTCTTGCCCACGCCGTTGCGGCCGAGCAGCACGGTGACCTTGCCGAGTTCGGCCCGCAGGCTCACGCCGCGCAGGATGTGCGAGCCGCCGTAGTACTGGTCGATGTTGCGGACGTCAAGCATGGCAGTTTATGAACAAAAAGTGGCTTTGACCCTTGAGTGGCGGGCGCAGGCAGCTATGAAAAACATAGTATTTCAGCGCCCCAGATAGACCTCGATGACGCGTTCGTCGGCCTGCACCTGGTCGATGGTGCCTTCGGCCAGCACGCTGCCGTCGGCCAGCACGGTCACCGTGCCTTGCTCGCCGGCGATGGCGCGGATGAAGTGCATGTCGTGCTCGACCACCATCAGGCTGTGCTGGCCCTTGAGGCTCAGGAATAGCTCGGCGGTGCGCGCGGTTTCCTCGTCGGTCATGCCGGCCACGGGCTCGTCCAGCAGCAGCAGCTTGGGGTCCTGCATGAGCAGCATGCCGATTTCCAGCCACTGTTTCTGGCCGTGGCTGAGCAGGCCGGCCAGGCGGTTCACGTGATCGGCCAGGTGGATGGTGCGCAGCACCTGCGCCAGCCGGTCCTTCTGCGCCGAATCGAGCGTGAAGAACATCGAGGGCTTGACGCGCTTGTCGGTCTTCAGTGCCAGTTCCAGGTTCTCGAACACCGTCAGCTGCTCGAACACCGTGGGCTTCTGGAACTTGCGGCCGATGCCCAGCTGCGCGATCTGCGGTTCGTTGTGGCGCAGCAGGTCGATGGTGGAGCCGAAGTACACGGTGCCGCTGTCGGGCCGCGTCTTGCCGGTGATGATGTCCATCATCGTGGTCTTGCCGGCACCATTGGGGCCGATGATGCAGCGCAGCTCACCCGGCGCGATGTCCAGGTTCAGCCCGTTGATGGCCTTGAAACCGTCGAAGCTGACGTTCACGTCTTCCAGGTACAGGATGCGGCCGTGCGTCAGGTCGACGCCCGCTTCGGCCACGCGCCCGTAGCTGGCGGCGCGTCCGCCGGATTCGGTCTTGCCGCGCGCGGCGCGGGCGCTGTGTTCCGAGAGGCGCTGCGCGCCTTGCTCCATCAGATCGGGCGTCATGCGCGGGCTCCTTGGCCGGGCAGGGTGGTGGCCTGGGCGCCTACCGAAGGCGGCACGTCCTCGCCGGCTTCGCTTTCCAGCGATCGCTCGGCGGCCGCTGCTGCGGGGGCGGTCACGGGCTTGCCGCGGCGCAGCTGGCGCACCAGGCCGACCACGCCGTTGGGCAGGAACAGCGTCACCACGATGAACAGCCCGCCGAGGAAGAACAGCCAGTATTCGGGCGCCGCCACGGTGAGCCAGCTCTTGGCGCCGTTGACCAGGAAGGCGCCGATGATGGGGCCGACCAGCGTGGCGCGGCCGCCCACGGCTGCCCAGATGGCAATCTCGATCGAGTTGGCCGGGCTCATCTCGCCCGGGTTGATGATGCCGACCTGCGGCACGTACAGAGCGCCGGCCACGCCGCACATGACGGCGCTGATGATCCAGATGCTGAGCTTGTAGGGCAGCGGGTTGTAGCCGGAGAACATGACGCGGCTCTCGGCGTCGCGGATGGCCTGCAGCACGCGGCCGTACTTGCTGCCCACCAGCCAGCGCGCCAGCAGGAAGAAGCCCAGCAGCGTGGCGCCGGTCAGCACGAACAGGGTCATGCGCATCTCCTGCGTGGCGATGGGGATGCCCAGGATGCGCTTGAAGTCGGTGAAGCCGTTGTTGCCGCCGAAGCCCGTCTCGTTGCGGAAGAACAGCAGCATGGCCGCCACCGTGAGCGCCTGCGTGATGATGGAGAAATACACGCCCTTGATGCGCGAGCGGAAGGCGAACCAGCCGAACACGAAGGCCAGCAGGGCCGGCACGGCGACGATCAGCACCAGCGTGGCGACGAAGCTGCCCGAAAGCGCCCAGTGCCAGGGCAGCTCCTTCCAGTCGAGGAACACCATGAAATCGGGCAGGTCGCTCTTGTAGCTGCCGTCGCGGCCGATCTGGCGCATCAGGTACATGCCCATCATGTAGCCGCCGAGCGCGAAGAACAGGCCGTGGCCCAGGCTCAGGATGCCGGTGTAGCCCCAGATCAGGTCCATCGCCAGCGCGCAGATGGCGTAGCACATGATCTTGCCGATCAGGCCGACCATGTAATCCGAAAGATGGAAGGCGCTGCCCTCGGGCACCGCCATGTTGAGCACCGGCGCCACGGCGCAGACGAGGATCAGGGCGACCAGGAAGGCGGCCCAGCCGCCGCGCGAGAGCAGCGGCGCGCGGGCGGGCAGGGTGAGGGGCGATGGGGTGTTGGGGGTCATGACCGGGAATCAGGCGCGGTTCTGGGCAGGGGCGGGTACGGCGTAAGGCGGTTGCGCGCTCATGCCTCGCGCCCCTTCAGGGCGAAGATGCCTTGCGGCCGCTTCTGGATGAAGACGATGATGAACACCAGCACGGCGATCTTGGCCAGCACGGCGCCGGTCCAGCCTTCCAGCAGCTTGTTGGCCAGGCCCAGGCCCAGCGCGGCGTACACGGTGCC
>Ga0209607_1000613_pt1 | contig 31531 bp, 34 predicted proteins | sample AD_UKC117_MetaG_FD_184413 | JGI IMG/M metagenome (GOLD analysis project Ga0209607, IMG submission 184413) | Active sludge microbial communities of municipal wastewater-treating anaerobic digesters from Hong Kong - AD_UKC117_MetaG (SPAdes)... | ecosystem: Engineered > Bioreactor > Anaerobic >... | reverse complement strand
AGCTAGGCAGCAATTAAGAAAGTCCATTATTAAGTCGGGGCTTTAGAAATGATCCCGGAACAGGATGAGATCGTGGCATTAAAAAAACTGGCTGAATGCCAGGCGAGCGTTTGCAGGGTGTTTGCCAGTTCTCGCCGCATCCTGATTTTGTGGGTTCTGGCCTCTGGCGAACAATCCGTAACGGACATCGCCTGCCAGATTGGCGCTTCCCTGCAAAATACATCGCAGCACCTTCAATTAATGAAGAAGATGGGCTTTGTCACTTCCCGTCGTGAAGCGCAAACCATTTATTATGGCCTGGCAGACACGGACACGGCCGTTTCCTGCCATCTTTTAAGCAACGCCCGGTCCGCGCAGACGGATGGGTAAATTCTTGTTCCATCAACCCAATAACGGAGGTTAATCATGTCAGTTACAGCTTTGGATTTAACCCAAATAGCGGCCGCCAAGGTCGTCGATGCGCGGGGAAGCGCCTGCCCTGGCCCTCTGCTGGAAGCCAAAAAAGGCATCGGAGCCATCAAACCGGGCGAAGTGTTGGAAATCTGGTCCGGCGACCCCAAGACCAAAGACCAGCTACCCGCCTGGGCCAAAAAAGTCGGCCACGAGTTTATGGGTGTCGTGGCCGCCGCCGGTTATGACCGCCTCTTTGTCCGGCGCGTCCGCTAACAGAGGGCCATGATGACCGCGGTCACAGATTGCAAAATCCTGATCCTGGCTTCGCTTTCCGGCGGGTATGCGGGTGCGGACTCGGTAGGGCAACTGCATACAGATTACCCGGCTAACGTCTACGTGCTGCCGGTGGTTTGTCCGGCCATGTTCCCAGAGGATTTTTACCTGCGCACGTTCGAGCGGGGCATTGACGCCATCCTGGTGATGTACAGCGGCACCGATTGCCCCTACAAAGGCGGCGCGGAGCGCACGGCCGTGATCATCAACAGCGTCTATCCCCTCCTCAGCCAGCGGGGCATTGATACACGGCGGCTGCGGCTGGCGGCCATTTGCACAGTGTGTACACGGCCGTTCCTCAATGAAGTCAACCAGATGAACCAGCTCTTGCAGGAAATCGGCCCTGTGTGCAGCGAACTGGCCGCGACTGTTCCCGCCTGAAAGGTGGCCCAAGATGGTAAGAAAAGACCTACAAGTTGACGCCCTCGTGGTCGGCGGCGGCATCGCCGGGATGCAGGCGGCGCTGGACCTGGCCGATCAGGGCTACCACGTTGCCCTGGTGGAAAGAGAGGCCAGCATCGGTGGCAAGATGATTGCCCTGAGCAAAGTCTTTCCCACGCTCGACTGCTGCAGCTGCATCACCACGCCCAAAATGTCGGCTGTGGCCCACCACGAAAACATTTCCCTGCTCACCTACTGCGAGATTGAGGATGTGCAGGAGAACGGCCGTTACTACACCGCCCACGTCATGCAAAAACCACGCTACGTCAACGAGGACGATTGTACCGGCTGCCGCCAGTGCGAATACGCCTGCCCCATCGACCTGCCCTCGGCCTTCGACAACGGGCTGGGGGCGCACCGGGTGGTGCGCGTGCCGTTTTCCACGGCCGTACCCCAAAAAGCAGTCCTCGACATCGACCACTGCATCCTCTGCGGCAAGTGCGAACAGGTCTGTCCGGTGGGCTGCATCGATTTCACCCAGACGCCGCAGCCCTTCACCATTCAGGCCGAGGCCATTGTCCTGGCGACCGGCTTTGCCCTGACGCCCACCGACGCCAAGCAGCAGTACGGCGTAGGTCAGCTGCGCAACGTGGTAGACGCGCTGACAGTGGAACGCTTGCTGGCTCCCACCGGACCTTATGGGCATGTGTTACGGCCGTCTGATGGCAAAGAGCCGGAATCCATCGCCTACGTGCAGTGCGCCGGCTCGCGTGACAAGACGCTGGGCGTGGAATACTGCTCGCGCATTTGCTGCATGTACGCCATCAAACAGGCCATGCTGCTCTCCGGGGCGCTGCCCCTGGCCGACATCACCATCTACTACATGGACATCCGCACGTTTGGCAAGGGCTACGAGCAGTTCTACCAAAACGCGCGAGCGATGGGCATCGAGTTTGTCAAGTGCAAGGTGGCGCGCATCCACGAGGACGAGGCACAAAACCCGGTCGTGCGCGTAGAACTGTTGGACGAAGGTCCGGCGGTGGTGGAACGGGCGCACGATTTAGTCGTGCTCTCGGTGGGCATGCTGCCCGGCTACAATCCGCAGGCCATCTACCGCGTGCCCGTCGCCGCCGACGATGGCTTCGTCGCCATCCCTTCGCCCAACCTGGCCCCGTGCGTCACGGCGCAGCCGGGCATCTTCGTCACCGGCACAGCCGCCGGACCAATGGACATCGTAGACAGCATTGTCATGGCCGGAGCCGCAGCGGCGGAAACGGCCGCCTACCTGCATGAAAGACAGTAGAGACTTGAGACTGGTACCCTACAAGTCAAATTCTGGCTCACTCTGCAAGAATTTGATCCACAGATTACACAGATTCTTAATCGGTGAAATCTGTGGAATCTGTGGACAACCTTTTTGGTTTTGGTTTATCCAGGTTAGGAACTAGAGACTAGAGATTGGTTCAGTCTCTAGTCTCCAGTCTCCCCTCTTCATTTATCGAGGTGAGTTATGCCTGAGGAAGAAATCCGCATCGGGGTGTACACCTGCAAGTGCGGCGGCAACATTGGTGATGTGGTAGGCTGCACGGCCGTTGCCAAAGCCGCCGGGCGGCTGGGCAACGTCGTCGTGTCGCGCACCGACCTCTCCATGTGCTCCGACGCCGGGCAGGCGCTCATCGAGGCCGACATCAAAGAGAAAGGAGTCAACCGCGTGGTGATTGGCGCCTGCGCCCCCTCACTCCACGAGCAAACCTTTCGCGGCACAGTTGCCCGCGCGGGTCTGAATCCCTACTTCTACCATCACGTTGGCTTGCGCGAGCAAGACAGTTGGGTCCACCACGATGATCCCGACGGGGCCACCTGCAAGGCCATGCGCCTGATGGCCGCCGGTGTGGCCAAAGCGCGCCTGCTAGAGCCGCTGGAACCGATTCGCCTGGACGCGCGGCAGCACGCCCTGGTGATTGGCGGCGGCGTGGCCGGGCTGCGGGCGGCGCTGGACATCGCCCGGCGCGGCCTTCAGGTGAGCCTGATCGAAAAGACGCCGTTTTTGGGCGGCCACATGGCCCAGTTGGAGTCGGTGTTCCCCACCGGCCAACCGGCCCGCAACCTGCTCCACGACCTCATTGCCCAAGTGACCCATCATCCCAACGTAACCATCTTCACCCAGGCGGAACTCGTGGGCGTGCAGGGCTACGTGGGCGATTTTCAGGTGCAAATATGCCAGCAGTCGCGCGGCCTCAGCGACGATATGGCCGACCGGGTGCAGGTCAAAGGGGCGGCGGCGCTGCCGGACGAATTTAACTATGGTCTGACGATGCGGTCGGTGATTTACCAGCCGTATCCAGGTTGTTTTCCGCCTACCCCGACGGTGGATTGGGCAAATTATGACGATGGTTGTTTGGAATTAGACGGCCGTCCACTCCACCTCCACAACGACCCCCAAACCTTCACCCTCAACGTGGGCGCGGTGGTCGTAGCCACCGGCTTCCGGCTCTACGAACCGCATCCCGGCGAGTACGGCTACGGCGACCTGCCGGAAGTCATCACCTTGCCGGCGCTGAACCGGCTGCTGGCTCTGACCGGGGAAGGCGAACCGCTGCTGTGGCACGGCCGTCCCGTGCGCAGCCTGGCCCTCATCCACTGTGTCGGCAGCCGCCAGCTAGACGGCCTGGACGAGCCGCAGCCCGACGGCCAGGTGAACAATTACTGCTCGCGGGTGTGCTGCACGGCCAGCCTGCAAGCGGCCAACGAACTGCGCGCCCGTCATCCGGCGCTGCACATCTACGACATTTACGAAGACATCCGCACTTACGGCCGTGGCCACGAAGCCTACTACACCGCCGCTTCACAAAACATGGTGCGCTTCCTGCGCTTCCACGACGACGAACTGCCGGAGGTGCTGCCCGCCCCGCCCGACGACGATTACCCGGTGCTGGTGCGCGTGAAAGATTACCTGACCTGGGGCGAAGAGCTAGATCTGCCGGTGGACCTTGTGGTGCTGGCCGTGGGCATGATGCCCAATCCGATAGACGACATCATCCGGCTGCTCAAAATCAGCCCCGGCACGGACCGCTTCTTGCTGGAAGTGCATCCCAAGCTGCGGCCGGTGGAAACGGCCGTGCCCGGTGTGGTCCTGGCCGGGACAGCTCAGGGACCGATGAACATCCAGGAGAGCTGCGCGGCGGCCGCCGCTGCCGCGGCCAAAGTGTCCGTTTTGCTGGGGCAGGGCCAGGTGGAACTGGAGCCGTTTGTGGCCCGCGTGGATCCGGCAAAGTGCCAGGGCAGTGGCGAATGTGTGGCCGTCTGCTGTTACGAGGACGCCATCGCTCTGCAAACGGTGGTGGTGGATGGGGTGGAGCGGGAAACGGCCGTGGTCACACCGGCCAATTGTGCGGGCTGCGGCGTGTGCGTGGGGGCGTGCCCCAATCGAGCCATCGACCTGCAAGGCTGGACCCTGGCCCAGTACGAGGCGATGATCGACGCCATTACCACTGAGCCATTGTTGGAATTGGAGGTGGCCTGATGATCAGCGCCAAAGAAGACGCCAAAAAGCGGGCGATTTTCCTCAAACGCCTGCGCGAAGAACACAAAGAGAGCGTGGCCCAGGCGCAAGAATTGCTGAAAGCGCAGCAGGCCACCCGCCGCGAAATCTGCCAGGTGATGCGCGAGACGCCCAAAACCGTGCCGGAAATCGCCGCTGCCACCGGCTTGCCCACCCACGACGTACTCTGGCACGTGACGGCGATGAAAAAGTATGGCCTCGTCGTGGAGACGGGCATGTGCGGCGAATATTACCTCTATCAGCGGGTGAAGGATGGCAAGAAATGAGCACACGAGTGGACCCGACTATCTTGCAAGACCTGAAGCTGTATGGGGCGGTGGGCGCGGAGAAATGCTTCAACTGCGGCACCTGCACGGCCATGTGCCCGCTAACCAGCGACGAGCATCCCTTCCCGCGTAACATGATCCGGCTGGCGCAGTTGGGCCTGCGCGACGAGATCATGGCGAGTACCGACCCCTGGCTGTGTTACTACTGCGGCGACTGCGTCACGACCTGCCCCAAAGAGGCGGAGCCGGGCGAGACGATGATGGCTTTGCGCCGCTGGCTGACGGCGCAGTATGAGCCGACGGGGGTGAGCGCGAAGTTGTATAGGTCGGAAACGGCCGTTTACCAAACCGTCCTGCGTATTGCCCTCACCGTCCTGGCGGCGTTTGTGGTCTATCACATTATCACCGGCTTCCACAACATCGTCACCGATTCAGTGCAGCTCAATGCCTTTGCCCCGGCGCTGCTGGTGTGGGCCTTGGTGTTGGTGCATGGCGCGTATCTGTTCTGGCGCATGATCAGCGGCGTGCTGAACATGGCGCGGCGGGTGCTGGCCCCGCTTACCAGTCAGGTCCATATCCCGGCCCGCCTTTACCTGGAGACCCTTTCGGTGTTTGTGGTGAACTTTTTTACGCAGAAGCGGTGGCGGGAGTGCGGGGAAGATCACGGCCGTTGGCTCAAACATCTGCTGCTGGTGTCCGGCTACGTGATCATGCTGGTCCTGATTTTGGGCTTTCTGTGGTGGTTCCAAACGGACAACATCTATCCGCTCTGGCATCCGCAGCGCTGGCTGGGCTACTATGCCACCATTGTATTGATCTATACGGCAGGGGAGGCGTTATACGGCCGTTGGCGCAAATCCGAACAGCTCCACCGCTTCTCCCAACCCACCGACTGGCTCTTCCCCGCCTTTCTGCTGGTCGGCGCAGTCACCGGCATCGCCGTCCACATTTTCCGCTACGCGGGCTGGCCCTGGCCCACCTACATCATCTACGTCATCCACGTCATGGCGATGGTCGCCATGCTGGACACCGAAGTAGGCGTGGGCAAATGGGCGCATCTGTTCTATCGGCCGTTGGCCCTTTATCTGGAAGCGCTCAAAGCACGGGTAAAAGAGGCTGATTGGGAAACGGCCGTGGCCCCCAGCGGCACAGACTAAAGATCAATGGGACGCGGATTTTCGCAGATGCGGCTGACAAACGGAGATTTTTAAGATTTATCCGCGAAAATCCGTCCAATCCGTGTTCATCCGCGTTCCATTCTTAATAATAAGCCAAGAATAACAAAAAGGAGAAAAATCCATGAGCGACAATGGAAACGGAAAAATGGTAGTGGTCTGCAATCATGCCGACGCGCCGCACGTCATGCCTACGCTAATCATGAGCGCCTCTGGGGTGGGGATCGGCGATGACGTGCTGGTGTTCTTCTGCCCTGGCGGGGCCAATGCGCTGCTAAAGGGTGAACTGGAAAAAATTCGTGACATGCACCTGAAAGGGCTGCCTGATCCGGTCAAGCTCTACGACGACATCGTGTCCGAAGGCGGCCGGGTCATTCTGTGTGAGCTGGCTCTGGAGAACAAAGGCATTCAGGCAGGGGATGTGCGCGAGGGGGTGGAGATCCTCAATGCGCCGGCCTTTTTACTGGAAGCCCAGGGTGCAGGGTTGTCGTTTGTCTTCTAAAAGCCTGCCGTAGATATTGGCGAAGAACGGCGTGACCTCGTGCCGTTCTTCGCCAGGGTGAGATGGTAACAAGTATGAAAATTGCAGTTGTAACGGATGATGGCAAGACCATTAGCGCCCACTTAGGTCGGGCGACAAAATATGCGGTCTATTCTGTTGAAGACAGGCAAATTGTCGCGCAGGAATTGCGTGACAAAATGGGGCATCAACACTTTGCCAACGAGAACCCCGATCACGATCATGAGCATGGCCACGGCCACGGCCGTCATGCAGCCGAAAAGCACCAACGGATGTTTGCCGCGATTGCCGATTGCGACGTTTTGTTAGCGCGGGGCATGGGACAAGGCGCGTTCGCTGGCTTGAATCAAATGCGTATCAACCCAATTCTGACGGACATAGCGGATGTGGAAACGGCCGTAACGGCCGTCATTGAAAACACAATTGTGAATCACACGGAGCGACTCCATTAACGTTTTGTGTGGGTCATTTCAATTCCTATGAACTACGTTTTTGGGCCCGTGCCCTCGCGTCGTCTGGGTCAGTCTCTGGGCGTGGACCCCATTCCGTTGAAGACCTGCAACTGGAACTGCGTCTACTGCCAGTTGGGACGTACCATGCCCGTGACTCATGCGTTGCGCGAATACTTTCCGCGCGAGGCTATATTTTCTGAAATAAAACAGGCGCTGGCGGCTCATGAACCGGGGGATATCGACTGGGTGACCTTTGTCGGCTCTGGTGAACCGACGCTGCACGCCGGCCTCGGCTGGATGATTCAACAGACTCAAGCGATAACCGACCTGCCTACGGCCGTTATTACCAATGGTTCCCTGCTCTATTTGCCCGCGGTGCGAGAGGCGCTGCTATCAGCCAACGCCGTTTTGCCTTCTCTGGATGCGGGCACGGCCGTTCTGTACCGCCATCTCAATCGTCCCCATCCTGAGGCAACCTTTGATCGTCTGGTGGCCGGATTGATTGCCTTCCGGCAAGCGTATCGCGGGCAGTTGTGGGTGGAGGTTATGCTGCTTCAGGGTCTCAACGACACCGAGGCAGCTTTGCGGGAGATTCAAAGCATCCTATTGCAAGTCAGGCCAGATCAAGTTCATTTGAATTTACCCACCCGGCCACCGGCGGAGACCTGGGTACGGCCGTCTGACGACGCAGGGCTGCTCCGCGCGCAGGCGATTTTGGGCGACGCGGCGCGTGTAGTTCTTCCTGCGGCAGGTCATTTCGATTTGCGGGGGGAGGAGGGGGTGGAGACGGCCGTTATCCGCATCATCCAGCGCCATCCAATCAGCCAACAAGAACTAGAGCGCATCCTGGATGAATGGGCGCCGGGCCGCCAGGCTGAAGTGCTGGCTTCCCTGGCTGCCAATCCTCACGTACAACGTGTGGAGCGGATGGGCGTTCGTTTTTGGTCGGCCGCAACAGCGCATTTTCCAAACAAAAACCAGCGTCCGGAATCTTGTAGATGAAGTCAGTGGTTTAAAACGGCCGTGGCGAGTCCGCCATTTGCAGCAAGTCGGCGTTGGTCGGGTCGTGGACAAAGCCCCAAAATACCTCCTGCGGGCGGTATGGCGCTTCTAAACTTCGCCGGATCATGTACACCGTACGCGTCAGTTCCAATCCCTCCACGGGCACTGTGGTCACGCGCCCCTGAGCCAGCGCCCAGGAGGCCGCCAGACTGGAAACGAACGCGACGCCAAAACCCGCCTCCACTGTTTTCACAATCGCCTCCGCGTTGCCCAACTCTAAATAGATATTCAAATCATCCTGGGTGATGTCGTGCCGGGCCAGTTCGGTCATCAAGACGCGCCGCGTGCCCGACGAAGGCTCGCGCATCAGCAGCGGCTCTGGCAACAGGTCAGCCGGTTCGACCGCCTCGCGGAAAGACCAGGGATGATGGGCCGGTACAATTAAGCTGATGCGGTCGCGGAAAAATTCCTGGCATTCAAAACCCTGCCCGCACAGGTCGTAGCTGCTAACGACAGCCAGATTGGCCTCGCCTTCCAACAAACGCGGGATGACGTGCTGCGGTGTACAGGCCAGGATGCGCACCTGGATGCCAGGATTGCGTTGGCGAAAACGGGCCGCCAACTGCGGCAAAATATACTTTCCCGCCGTCGTGCTGCAAGCCACCCGCAACTCGCCCACGACGGCATGTTGCAGCGAAGCCATCATCGCTTCGGTGGCGTGGGCCTGTCGGATGAGTTTGTGTGCCCAGGGCAGCAGCAGGCGACCGGCTTCCGTGAGCTGCAGAGGATGGCCGCTGCGGTCGAACAGATCGACGCCCAAATCTTGCTCCAGAGCCTTAATGCGATGGCTAACCGAGGGCTGGGTTAGACGTAAAAGTCTGGCTGCCTCGGAAAAGCTGAGGTTTTCAGCGGCGTATAAAAATGCCTCTAGTTTTGTCAGTTCAATCATTGGCGCACCTTAACTGACATTTTACCATTTCCGGGCTTGGATACGAGAGAAGAGACGGCCGTCGTCGGACAAATTGGCGGCGACGGCCGTGTTGGCCGGCGGCGAATGAGCGGGAGCCAGGTTTAATCACCGATGGTGACCATCATATGCTGTCTGCGTCGGGTTCGCGGGCGGAACGAAAACGGGCCACAATAGCGGCGGCCAGCCAGGTGAACGGGAAAAAGAGCCAGGTAAAGAGCTGATCGAGCAGGCCGATAGCCTGACCCAGTTTGCGCAGCAACGGCCGTAGCCGCCGGGCGGCCGGTATGTGGGCGTAGGCCAGGCAGACCAGCAGCGTCACAGCCGAAATGAGAAACTTGAGGCCGGTTGGGATGTCCAGGCCAAAATTGGTGGACAGCAGCAGCTCGATGCCTAAATTGAGGATGATGATGTAAGCGGCCGTTTCCACGATCGGCTCGCGCTCGATGATCCAGGCGAAGCCGGATGCGGCAAAACGCATGGTGAGAATGCCCAGAGCGACGCCGGTCATGACGACCCATAATTTGGACGAAAGTGATACCGCAGCGACGACGTTGTCCAGGCTCAGGGCCAGATCGGTTAGCTCGATTTGCAGCACGACGATCCAGAAGATGGTCATGCCGGCAGCCTCGGTGGAAACGGCCGTTTTTCCTTCCTCTTCCGCCGTCTTCAGGTTTTGCACCGCCAGGCGAATCAGGTAGAGGGCGCCAATCGTGGCCAGGACAGGGATTTGTTTGATGGCGTTGGCCAGCAGCAGCATCAGCGCCCGGCCGACGTAAGCCATCAGCAGCCCAATTTTTAAGGCAGCCGACCGCTGCCTGCCCAGCAACCGGTCGGTGATGTCTTGTAAAAATTTGAATGGACCCGGATAAGGAACCGGCTCTTCTGCCGGCAGCGTGGAAGCCATGGCCCCCAAAACGGCTGCGTTATCGATCGATAACACGCCCTCCAAAAAGACTAGTTGGGCCAAAATAGCCAGGATGTGCATATTGTCCAACGGTTTTAGTTCGCAGACCGTTGATGCAGAGTCATCTGCAGACCCTCTTTGGGACGCAGGGTGATCAGCGGTGAAGGCTTGACCGGGTGGCCGGGGACAAGATTCAGGCGGTAGCGTTGGGTAACGGCCGTCAGCACCAACTGCGCTTCTGTCATGGCAAAATCGGCGCCAATGCACAGGCGCGGCCCGCCGCCAAAGGGAAAATAAGCAAAATGCGGCCGGTCTTTTGCCGCTTCTGGGCGGAACCGCTCGGGGTCGAAACCTTCTGGATTGGTCCAGTAACGCGGGTGGCGGTGCATGGTGTAAGGCGATAGAACGATCATGGCGCCCTGAGGAATGTAATAATCATCGATGGTATCCGCCTCTATCGCCTTGCGGCTGATGGCCCAGGCCGGCGGATAGAGGCGCATCGATTCTTGAAGAACCTGGTGGGTATAGGTCAGTTCAGGCAGATCGTCGATGGTGGGCAAACGGCCGTTCAACACCTGATCCACTTCCGCTTCCAGCTTTTGGCGCACTTTCGGATGTTCCGACAGCAGGTAAAATGTCCAGGAAAGAGCGACGGCCGTCGTTTCGTGCCCGGCCAACAGCAGGGTGATCAATTCATCATGCATTTGTTCATCGTCCATTCCGGTGCCTGTTTCTTCGTCGCGGGCATTTAATAGCAGCGCCAGCAAATCATCTCGCTCTTCTTTTTCCCGGCGGCGCTCCTGAATGATTTCTGCCACCACGTGATCGAGTTTACTTTTCGCCTCATGGAAGCGCAAATTGCGCGGTGTGGGAATAGGCAGGGGAATAAAGTAGCCGTCTATCAGGCGGGAACTGAGATCCTCGTTGATATAGGTGAAAGCCGCACCAACTTCATTGGCTTCCCCGCTCAAGTCAATACCAAACAGGGCTTCGCCTACAATGCGCAGGGTGAGGCGCATCATCGCCTGAGCGATGTCCACGGGGTCGTTGGGTTGGGAACGGCCGTTCCAGGCTGCCAACATCTCATCCGCCGCCTGAACCATCAGCCGGCCAAACCTGTCGATTTGCCGGCGGTGAAAAGCCGGCTGGATCAAACGACGCTGTCGCAGCCAATCCTCGCCATCATTGGTCAGCAAGCCATTGCCCACCACCGGCCTGAGCATATCATAATCGACCGTATCTTTGTTGTAATTGCGGTTGTTGTCCTGCAAAACATGTTTGATGTAGTCCGGATGGTTTAGCAAAATGGCGCTGGTGCCCATAAATCGAAAGTGAGAAATATCACCATATTCCTGAGCGAGATTGAGCAAGAAATCGAGCGGATCGTCTTTGTAATCGGGTAAATTGCCTAGTAAAAAATGTCCCCCAGGGCCGGGAACTTGTTTGGCTTTTTCAATTACTTGGGTCATGAGAAAGGCTCCTTTGTTTTTAGACCACTACGGAGTGGTCATCTTAAGTAAACCGCAAAAAGTTTTGTGATGTAGACCCGAAGGGTTTTGCATCAATATAGTTAAGTATCCTGGGTTTCGAACCCTTCGGGTCTTCTGAAAACTTTTACTAATCACTTAATCGCTATTTCGGGATTGGCTGTGGTTCTGGATTGCAGAAAAGCCACAAGTTTGTTCATTTCATCCGGACTGAGGGTGCCGGCGAAGGCGGGCATGTTGGTACCCCCATTGGCGATGCGGATGGTCATTTGCCCGGCCGTCAGGCGGCTGCCCACCGTCGTCAGGTCGGGGCCGCGCCGGCCGCCATAGCCGGCGATCATATGGCAGTTCTGGCAGCCGCGTTCGTTGAACAACACGGCTCCTTCGGCCACCGGACCGCTGTCTGCGCCGACGACAGCGGCCGGCAGCGGCGTCGGGTTAAAATCTGGTGACCAGTTGGCCCGCTTGCCGGCCACACCCAGCGTGCCGATCATTAAGACAACCATGAGCACGGCTCCCACGGCCCACGGCCGTCGCTTGTAGCTGCGCTCGCCCCGGTTGGCCACAAAGGGTAGGGCCATGAGGAGCAGGCCGCCGGCCAGGGGGAAGAGGAGGATAACGGCCGTTTCCAACGACGGCGGCGACATGGCTAGCAAGGCAAAAAACCACAACAAATACCAATCCGGCCGGGGATTCGCCTGAATCAACGTCGGGTCTGGCGGGCTGCCCAACGGCGGCGCCCCAAATATCAGCGCCAGCGCCAGGATGACCAGCACCACGCCAGCCCCAAAAACCACATCGCGCCAGGCCACGTGCGGCCAAAACGGCACGCCGCGCTCCTGCAGCAGCTTTTCATACCACGATCGATAGGTCTTGGGGTCCACCACTCGACCCGGCTCCGGCGGCTCCGAAATGCCATTGCGGATCACCAGGAAAAGATGAAAACCGAGGAAGCCAAAGATCAGCGCCGGGATAAAAAAGACGTGGAACGCGGCAAAGCGGCTTAACGTTGCCCCGCCAATCGTTTGCCCGGCCAGCAAAAACTTGGCGATCAGGTCGCCCACGATGGGCGCTTTGCCGGCCATCTCCGCCCCCACCACTACCGACCAGATGGCGTTTTGATCCCAACGCAGCAGTTGGCCGGTAAAGCCCATGCCCAGCGTCAGCGCCAGCAGCAGCAGGCCGGTCAGCCAGTTGGCCTCCCGGGGGAATTTGAACGATCCCATCAGGAAAACGCGCACTGCATGAATGCCCACCAGCACCACCATCGCCGATGCGCCGAAATAATGCATGCCGCGCAGCACGTGGCCAAAGGAGCTGTTGGAAATGAATTGCAGGCTGTTGTAAGCGTCTTGGGTCGAAGGGATGTAGGCCGTTGCCAGGGCGATGCCGGTGACAACCTGTATGGTGAAAGCGATGAGCGTGGCGCTGCCAAAAACGTAGGCCCAGCCCGTATTGGGCGGCACCAGATGGTTCAACAATGGCCCCACCAGCTCGGAAATGCCGGTCCGATCATCCACCACGGCCCAAATTCTCTTCAGGTAATCCATAAATCTGTTCATAATCTCTGTCCCACTCTCCATGCGCCATCGGCTACCCGGTGATGGGCAGCGGGCTGGTACGAATTTCCACCTGATCCCCGTTAATGCGCACGGGATATTTGACCAGTGGTTCCGGCGGCGGGCCGGCCGCGACGGTCCCATCGTTGTTGTAAACGCCGCCATGACAGGGGCACATGAACAGATTCGCCTGGGGCAGCCAGTTGACCGGACAGCCGAGATGGGTGCAGTTGATGGCGAAAGCGACAAAATCCTGCGACCCGGTGCGGCGCAGCCAGGCGGCCGTATCGGCGGCGACGCCGGCCCAGGGCAGCGGCGAGGGATCGGAAAAAACGACTTCTTTCGTTTCGCCGACCTGCAAATCGTTGACTTTGGCCACGGCGCGCCAGACTTCCGGGTCTTTTTGCAGCAGCGGCGACACCAGGAAGCCAACGATGGGCACGCCGGCAAGAACTGCGCTGAGACCGGCCGCGGCCAGGCTGATGCTGGTCAGAAATTGGCGGCGGTTCATAGGGCCAAATGTGGTTGGTTCTGATTGTGAATCGCGTCGCTCGGTCATTGTTTTCCTCCCGATTTATCTTTTTCAGTTGGGGCTTCGGCCAATAAATCGCGTATCCAGCCGGCCAGGCTCACAAGGAACAGCAGTGCCCCCAGGGCGGCCACCGTCCACGACGTGACGATGGCCCACATCAGCAAAACCAGACCGGCGGCCATGACCACTGGCCAGTAGGTCGGTTGGGGCAGGATTTCCGGCTGCGGCGTTGTCCAGCCGGGGGGATTCGATTTGTCTGGTGAAGTTTCAGGAGTCATCGTTTGTGTCCTCTTAAGCGATCTCGGCCAGGGCCGGGTCGAAATTGTCTTCTTCTGGGGCGCTGTACCAGCGGGCCAGCGCAAAAATGATGCCGGAGAGATAAACCAGGCTGCCCGGAACCCACATCAACAGCCCGCCGATTTGTTGGTCGGCGGCGGGGGACAGACCCCAGCTGTCGCGGATGAGGGGCAGCGCGCCCAGTTCGTCCAGCGGATACACGTAAGCGGGGTAGAGGCCGGGCGGCGTAAAGGTCAGAATGATGCCCAGGACGCTGCTGGCGGCGGCGGCGGCAAACAGGTAGGGGATCACGGCCAGCGGCGGGATGCGGCTGGCGGGCAGCGGGGCGAGGATAGGCCACCAAAATATTACGGCCGTTACCATGAACAACACATGCTCCAAAATGTGGATTTGCTCGTCGGCCAGGGTGGCGTTGTAGAGGGCGGGAATGTGCCACACCCAGATGGTGATGACGCCAAGGGGCCAGGCGATATACGGCCGTCTTAATACCCTCTCGACCAGGCCAAAAAACGGCTCGGCGACAATGCGCTGCGCGGCGGCCTGGGGCAAGCCCAACAGCAGCAGCGGCGGCGTTACCAGCAGCAGCAGCAAATGCTGCAGCATGTGGGCGCTAAACAGGTATGTGTCGCCCAGCGTTTCCAGCGGCGAGACAAGAGCAAACACCATCACCAGCACCCCGCTGACGAAAAAAATCGTCTGGCGGCGGGTGCGCGGGCGGCCCCATTGCCAGTAAATGGCGAGCAGCGCCGCACTGCCAATGAAGATGGATGGGTCCCAAAACCAGGTGGCGGCTAATAGTTCCCAGGTTGTCCAGTGAATCATGCCTTTACCCTTTTAGCTAGAGCGAGAGCTAGAGCGAGAGGAAGAGATAGAGATAGAGATAGAGATAGAGGAAGAAGAGCGCGAGTAAGTAGTCGGGAAACCACTCTAGCTCTATCTCTCGCTCTCGCTTCTTCTCGCTCTCGCTTCTTCACACCAGCAGCGTCACGTAGACGACGCCAAAAATAACCACCCAGACCACGTCGACGAAGTGCCAGTAGAGCGAGAGCGATTCGACGGCGGCGGGGTGGGCGGTTTGAAAATCGACACCGGCGCGGCCCATGCCCAGGATGATGGCCAGAGCGGTCAGTCCGGCGAGGACGTGCAGTCCGTGAAAGCCGGTCAGGGTAAAAAAGGTGGTGCCGAACAGGTTGGTATTGATGGTCGCGCCCTGGGCGAACAGGCTGCGCCATTCGTAGGCCTGGCCGGCCAGAAACACCAGGCCCAGCAGGATGGTGGCCAGCAGCCAGCCCTGGAAGGCGGCGCGCCGCCCTTGCAGCAGGCTTTTGCCGGCGCGCCAGATGGTGAAGCTGCTGCTAAACAGGAAGAGCGAAAAGATGCCAGTGACCAGGGGGTCGAGGGAGGAAACGGCCGTTGGCCCTCCCGTATCGACATTGCGAAAGGATACATACGCCACGATGAGCAGCAGAAAAAAAATGGCTTCCGAGCCGATGAGCAGGAGCACGCCCAGCTTATTCTTTTCCATGGTTAACGGTTCCTTTTCCAGTCAGGGTTATCGGGATGGGCGAGGTCGTATAACGGCCGTCGGCTGCGCACCGGCGGCACTTGCTCAAAGTTGTAGACCGGCGGCGGCGACGTCGTGGCCCATTCCAGTGTCCAGGCGTCCCAGGGGTTGTCGCCCGCCGGCTGGCCGCGCCACAGGCTAACCAGCACATTGCCGATGAACACCAGCACGGCAAAGGCCAGCACAAACGCGCCAATGGTTGAAATCAGGTTCATCGTGCCCCAGCCTGGCAAATCGGGATAGGTATACACGCGGCGCGGCATGCCCACAATGCCCAGGATGTGCTGCACAAAAAAGGTCAGGTTAAAGCCGATAAACATTAGCCAGAAGTGCCATTTGCCCCATTTTTCCGAAAGCAGCTTGCCGGTCATTTTGGGGAACCAGTAGTAGACCCCGGCAAAAATGGCGAAGACCGTGCCGCCAAAGAGCACGTAGTGGAAATGGGCCACCACGTAGTAGGTGTCGGTCATTTGCCAGTCGATGGGGACCATGGCAAAGGTGACTCCGCTGATGCCGCCGATGGTGAACAGGATGATGAAGGCCACGGCGAACAGCATAGAGGTGGTGAAGCGAATCTTGCCGCCCCACATGGTGGCAATCCAGTTGAAGATTTTGATGCCGGTGGGGATGGCAATGAGCATGCTCGCGGCCGAAAAGGCGGCGTTAAACGGGTGGCCCAGCCCCACCGTGAACATATGGTGGGCATACACCGCGAAACTGAGCACGCCAATGGCTACCGACGACCCGGCCACAAATTCGTAACCGAAGATGGGTTTGCGCGAAAAAACGGGGATGATCTCGGAGATCATGCCCCAGGCGGGCAAAATCATGATGTAGACCTCCGGGTGACCGAAGGCCCAGAAATAATGCTGCCACATGATGGCCGAGCCGCCGGTGAGGGGCGTGAAGAAGTGGGCGTTGAGCTGGCGGTCGACCAGCAGCATGACCAGGGCGGCGTTCAGCGGCGGCAGGGCAAAAAGCAGAATGAAGCCGTTCACCAGCACCATCCAGACGAACAGGGGCACGCGGCGCAAACTCATGCCGGGAACGCGCAGCCTGAGGATGGTGACGATGAGGTTGATGGCCCCGGCCAGGGTGCCGATGCCTACGGCGAGCAGGCCCAGCGCCCAATAATCGGAGCCGCTGCTGGAGGAAAACGGCCGTTCGCTCAACGGCGCATAACTAAACCAGCCAGCCATTGGCGCGCCGCCGTTGGCCCCGCCCGCGCCCCCGGCCACCGGCTGCCCGCCGCCCACAAAGCTAAAGTAAAGCAGCAGCCCGCCAAACACTAGCAGCCAGAAGCTCAAAGCGTTCAGCCGGGGATAGGCCATGTCGCGCGCGCCAATCATCAGGGGCACAAAATAGGTGGCAAAGCCCAGCAGCATCGGCACCACCACCAGGAAAATCATCGTTGTGCCGTGCATGGTAAAAATCTGGTTGTAGGTGTCCGGGGCCAGGAAGCTGTTTTCCGGGCGGGCAAGCTGTATGCGAATGAACAGGGCTTCGATCCCGCCAATCAGAAAAAAGGCCAGCGTCGCCAGCAGGTACATGATGCCGATCTGTTTGTGATCGACCGAGGCGATCCAGCTCAGCAGGCCGTGGTCACTGCGTAGGCCGGGCAGGGGGATATCACTCTCCGGAACGAGGGGGATTCGACTCATTGCAGGGTCTCCAAATAGGCAGTTAGCGCGTTTACTTCATCGGCGCTTAGTTTGAGATCGGGCATGTGGCTGCCCGGTTTAATGGCCTGGGGATTGGTCAGCCAGGTGTTGAGGTTGGCCGGGGTGTTGTCCATGACGCCCGCGCCCAGGGTGGCGCGGCTGGCAAAGTGGGTCAGGTCGGGGGCGATTTGCTCGGTGGCGCCGGAACCGGCAATGGTATGGCAGTTCATGCAGGTTTTTTGCTGGAAGAGCTGCTGGCCTTGAACGGCCGTATCCCCCGTCGGCGCGGCCGGTGTTTGCAATTGTGCTTGCTGCCAGGCGGCAAATTCATCCGGCGTCTCGGCAATCACCCGGATGCGCATCCAGGCGTGCTGCGCGCCGCAAAATTCGGAACAGGCCCCCTGGTAGAGGCCGGGCTGGTCGGCTTGCAGCCAGAGGTAGTTGGGATGTCCGGGCACGACGTCCATCTTGCGGGCAATTTCCGGCACCCAAAAATTATGAATCACGTCGGCCGATTCAAAGCGGGTGAGGATTTTTTGCCCGGCGGGGATGTGGATTTCGTTGGCGGTGACGACGCCGGATTTGGGGTAATGGACTTCCCACCACCACTGGTGGGCGATGATCACCAGGTCTGGGTCCTGGTTCGTGGCGGCGACGGCCGGATCGGCCGTGCGCATGGTTTGCAGGGTCCAGCCGAACAGGAAAACCAGCAGCAGCGCCGGGGCGATGGTCCAGCCGATTTCCAGCTTGAGGTTGCCAAAAATCTGGCGCGGTTCGTCATCGTTGGCGCGCTGCCGGTAGCGAATGGAGGCCGCCAGCACCAGGCCGGTGACCAATAAAAAGATTAGGCCGCCCAGGACCAGGGTCCAAAAAAACATGGACTGCATGGCCTGGGCTTGCGGGGAACCGGCGTTTAGTAGACTATCCATCCTACCAACCTGCCGGGGGATCGCTGGCGGGGAATGATTCCCAGCCGACTTCGTCGGTTACGTCTTGGGGGTCGATGGTGCGGGCAGGTTTGCCGGGAGTTTGGGCCTTTTTCTTTCCGTTTTGGGGATCGGATTTAGGCTTCACGGCCGTTTTACCTTTTTTCTTCCGGCTCTGTGCTGGCGTTGCGGCTGATTCTGGCATGGCAGGGCACTCCTTTTTCCAGTCGACTCGTTACATCACGGCGAGCTGGTCGCGTTTGACCAAGACGTCTTCTTCCAGGCGGGCAAATCCGGCTTTTAGACTGGCGATAGCCTCCAACTGGAGGTTTTGTTCCAGCGTAGCCAGGTCGATGCCAAAATCTGCCAGGGATTGGAGCTGGGTTTGGGCGACTTTACGGCTATGTTGCGGCGGTCTGGCGGGTGGTTCGTGGTGCAAGTAGGTATTTAGGCGATAGGGCGAGAGGCTGCGGATGGTGTCTGGGTAGACGGGCGTGCTGCTGCTGGCCCATAACGGCCGTTGCAGATGAGCGCCTTCTTTAACCAGCGCTTCCCATTTTTGCCCCTGGAAGATGTCGCAGAAACGGCCGTATACCTCCCGCCCCACGGCAGCCCCAATCTGGCCGCGCAGTTGGCCGCTCATTTTGTCCGGGTGGCGTTCCAGCGCCTGGTCCACCGCTTTGTTCAACTGGTGGAGCGGCAGACTGACAACTGCGGCCGGCGACATGCGCCAGATGTCTAGGGTGTGCAAAAAGGTTTCGATGCCATTCAGATACGCCTGGGCGGCGGCCAAGTACGTTTCCGGCGTGTACACATGCGTGAGGTTGACGCTCACGCCGTCGGCGATCAGGCGCGTCATGGCTTCCAGACCGTCCGGCGTTGCCGGTATCTGAATCATGACGTTCACCCGGTCCACGTCAAAAGCCAGACGCAGCCCTTCGGCCTGAATCTCGTCGCTGTCACGTTCCAGGCGTGGATCGATATCCAGGCTGACGTAGCCATCGAGGCCCTTAGTGCGGGAATAAACGGGATGCAAGTAATCGGCCGTGCGCTGGATGTCGTCAAAAATGACGGCCTCCATAATCTCGCGCGGCGATTTGCCCGCAACGTCCAGCTTATGGACCATGTTGTTGTAATCGGAGCGGTATTGGACCGTGTGGGCAAAGGCAATCGGTTCAGAGGTTACCCCGCTCACGCCGGCTTCGATCAGTTGCTCAAGCTGACCCGACTCGAGGATCCCGCGATCAATCGTATTGAGCCAGGTGACCGGTTTTTCAGATGTTTCCTTAGATATTGTGTTCATGCTTTCCTCCACAACAAGCTTCTTTCAGCCTGTTTTACCTTACCCGGCTGTTGGCAGTGGCTGGTCAAGAATTAAACTGAAAGGTGGCGATCAGGTCTTCCATCGCCTGGCGGTATGGCGCCGGGTTGTCGCCTACCTCAATAGGTCTGATAGTTATTTCGTATAGGGCTCCGTTGTGCACGGCTACGATGTCGGTGGTCAGGTCGTTAGAGGCCAGGCCATCGAGGCGATAAGCGGGTTGGCCGTCGAGGGTGATGGTCTGGATGGTACGGCCGTTTATCTCCGCTGTGGGGTATTCCAAAATGGGTCCGTGCCCAAACAACTGGCGCGGATCGTCTTTGGAGACAACCCAGGGTGAATCAGGGCTGGCGGCTACTGTCAGGCGATAAGTGGTTGCCCCGGAAACCGGCGTGGCCAGGTCGACAGGGTTCAGGGTGACCAGCGACAACGCCGGGTCGGTTGCGCCAATGGTGAATTGATCGGCCGGATAGCTGATCTGATACCAGTCGGTTTCGTATAGCTGCCAATCGGCAAACGAGCTTTGCTCCGTGTCTGTCTGCACGTCCGCGCCGGAAGGGAGCTTTGGCGGCGTGGCGTCGACAATCAGCCATTGGCCGTCGATATATTTCAGGCTGACGTCCTGGCTCACGGTGTCGTCAAACACCGTCTGCTGGCCATCTTTCAGAGTGGCGTGAACCTGGTAACTGACAATTGATTCGTGTGTCTGTTGGTTGACCTCGTGGTTGGTGATTTTAAAATCTTCTAGCTGCAAGGTTGCGCCGGCCGGAACTGTGGTGATGAATTGATGAGCCAGAGTTTGCGAATTGGCCAGCCCGGTGGGATCAGCCTGGTCAATTGGGGCGAAAAAGACATCGAAATTTGTCAGATCCCGGTTTGGAAAGTCTTGCTTAAAGACGTACAGGGCATGTTCGACAACGCTTTCTGGCCCTTTGTCGTTGTTGTAGGGCTGGCAGCCTGCCAGGGAAATGATGGCCAGCAGCGGGAAGAGAAAGAGGGAAACGGCCGTAACAAAGCGTCTCATCGCGTTTTCTCCTCAGCCTGGCCCACTTTGTGCGGCATTTCAGCCGCCTGTTCGAGCGCCTTCTTGTCCAGCTTTAGGCGCACCACGTCATTTTCCAGGTTGTCGATTGCCGACAGCGGCACAACCAGATCTCTGAGCCCATCACGGTCCTGGGTGCGAATGACCAGGTGGGTGATGTGATTTGTATCCGGATTTACCAGAAACCGGTCAACATGCCCTGCGGCTCCGTCCCTGGCCATCACGTAATTGCCGCGATGCACGGCCAGCTCCTCGGCAGGGATTTGTTCTAATTCGGCATAATGCCCGTAAGGTTCGTCGGTAACGTCGTAGGGCCACAACATAGTTTTTTCGGCCTGAAGCAGGCGGGGTAAATAGTCGGCTTCGTCAACGGCCAGAAATCGGGTCTGGATAAAAGGCGGCATGTGAGACAGCTCCTGGGCGGTGCAGTTCAGTTTGATGTGATACGGTGTGCTTTCTAAAATTTCTGAAATCGGGACCAGGTACTCTGACTGCCCGGCCATGTCCTGGCGCACCACGAAGTGGGTGATCTTGTCTGTAACCGGGTTGACGATGACACAAATTGCCCGCCCACACCGCTCATTCTGACAAAATACTGGGGCTTCAATTGGAATGTCCATGGTTCAAACTCCCATTTATCAACTCTTCAACCGCCGGGTAGATTGAACCAATCTCCTGGATTGGTCCAATCTGTGCCGCGAAGTTTTGCGGCGGTGTCTGGCCTTTTACCCGGTGTGGGCAATGTTGGCGTTATCGCCTGCCTCTTGCTGGCCATCATCGGCGTGGAAGATGTAGCCGGGCCGCCACGGCGTGCCCAGAGCCGGCAGAATCCAGCGATCCAGGCCCCACCAGCCGGCGACTTTCCAGGCCAGAACCAGCCAGGTGGCAATGACAAAGAGCATGGGGTTCGTGCTGACAGCGCCGGCCATCAGGTAATTGATGTTCATAAAGCTGCCAAAGAAGGCGGCGATGCCGGTGAAGATGCCCAGGATGAGGGCGATGCCGACCAGGAATTCGCCCCAGGCGACTAAACGGCTCCACAGCGCTGCATTGGGCAGTACAAGGTGTTGCAAAAACCAGGCGTACCAGGTTTGCACATCCGGGTGTTCACCGCCTGTCTTGGCCAGGGCGCCGTTGATAAAGCCGGTAAGCGCTGTACCTGCTTTGGCCCCGGTCCAGGCGGGGTTATTCAGTTTCCCCCAGCCGGCCATAATCCACTCATAGCCTACGTAAACGCGCAAAATGAGCCAGATCCAGGCCCAGCGTGTGCTGCCGAAAAGGGCTTGGGCAATGGGCGGATCTTGGATTGTTTTTACATCCTGACTGGATGCCTGGCGAAGATGCAGATTTGACATAATCGAGCCTCCTCGTTGCGGGTTTTCCGTAACGAATAAGAATTGGTTAGAAAGTTCTTGTAGATTCAGGATACCGGATGAATGGCGGAGAAGTCTTTAGACTTTATGGAAATAAATCTTAAGGAAATTTTATTTATCCGGTGAGCGGTGACGGACTGGTTAGCGCCACTCACGGCCGTCTTGCGCCAACAGCGCCGCAGCCGCTGCTGGACCCCACTTGCCAGGCTGGTAAGGGGCGAGGTCTGTCTGGCCGGCTTGCCAGGCTTGCAACACAGGCATTACCACCCGCCAGGCCATTTCCACCTGGTCGGCGCGCATGAACAGGGTGGCGTCGCCGCGCATCACGTCTAGCAGCAGCGTTTCATAAGCGCTGGGCAGCGCTTCGCCGTTAAAGGCTTCCTGGTAACGGAAGGCCATGTTCACCGGCTCCAGGCACATTTCCGGTCCGGGGTATTTGGCCTGGAAGCGAATGTCGATGCCTTCGTCGGGCTGGATGTGGATGACGAGCTGGTTGGGCTGCCAATGGGGCACGGCCGTTTCCGGGAAGGCGCGGTGCGGCACAGGACGAAACAGGATGGTGACCTTGGATGATTTTTCCGGCAGGCATTTGCCCGTGCGCAGGTAAAACGGCACGTCTTGCCAGCGCCAGTTGTCGATGAACAGCTTAAGGGCGGCAAAGGTTTCGGTGGTCGAGTCGGCGGCGACGTCTTCTTCATCGCGGTAGCCGGCGTACTGCCCTCTAGCCGTGTCCTGGGCGATGTCGGCGGCCGAAAACGGTCGTATCGCCTGCAGCACCTCGACTTTTTTGTTCCGGATTTCATCCGCGTCAAACGAGACCGGCGGCTCCATAGAGACCAGGCACAACACCTGAAGCAAATGATTCTGGATCATGTCGCGCAGCGCTCCGGCGTGGTCGTAATAGCCGCCGCGATGCCCCACGCCCACCGTTTCCGCCACTGTAATTTGCACCTGATCAATATAGCGCCTGTCCCACAGGGGTTCGAACAAGACGTTGGCAAAGCGAAAAGCTAGAATGTTTTGCACTGTCTCTTTGCCCAGATAATGGTCGATGCGGTAGATTTGCGTTTCGTCGAATACCCGGCCCAGCAGTTGATTCAGCTTTTGCGCCGAATCCAGGTCGTGGCCAAATGGTTTCTCGACGACGATCCGGCTGTGCTCCCGGTCAGCGGCCAACGCGGCGTTGTCCAGGCCGTCTACCACTGTCTCGATTAGCTGCGGGGGAATTGCCAGGTAATAAACGACGTCAACGGCCGTTTGCCACTGCTCGGTCTGGTTGGCGATCTGTTTTTGCAGGCGCGTATAAGCTTCCTTGTCGGCAAAATCGGCCTTGTGATAGTGAAAACGCTCAATGAAATCTGTCCATTGGGTCTCATCCAGTTGTTTCTGGCTGCCGAACTGGCGTACACCATCCGCCAGATGCTGGCGATAATCCGCGTCGCTCATGTCTCGGCGATCCAGGCCGATCACGGCAAATTGTTCAGGCAGCCAGCCGTCTAAATGCAAGTTGTAGATGGCGGGCACTAATTTGCGCCAGGTGAGGTCGCCGCCCGCGCCAAAAATGACCAGGATGTTGGCTGTTGGATTTTCAGTTTTCATAGGGTCGGGTTATCCTGTGGTAATTTGGGGTTGATCGCCGCCGGTAATGAGCCAACGGCCGTTAAGTTTCTGCAGCGCCGCATGCTGGGTGACAATGCCCGACCATTGGGAGGCGCCGGCGTCGTCGAAGATGGTCACCTGCGCCTGATAATGGACGACCGCTTCACCCCGGTTCGTGTCGACTTGCTGATCCAGAATGGTTAACTTTTCCAGTTGGATGCTCGCGCCAGACGTGGCCTCGTTCAGGATCTGGTGAGCGGCCTCTTGGGTTTGCTGCAAGCCGGCGGCTTCGGCCACCGAGGCTGGGGCAAAATACGCGTCGAATTGGGAAAGGTCACGGCTGTTGTAGCCATCCACGAAAGCCTGGGCGGCATTGCGCACGGCCGTTTCCGGTCCTTGCGCATCTTCATTGGTGTCCGCCGCGCCGCAGGCGACCAGCGCCATCACCAGCGCCAGCAAAACGGTAAACCAGAGGATGAGTCTCTTGTTCATTGCCACCACCTCTTGATGGGAATCGCCGGTAGTTCGGCGATAGCCGCCTTGCCAATCTGTAAATGCACGCTGTCCCCATCCAGGCTGTCAATCTGTGAGATAGGCACAACGATATCTTTTTTGCCCCAAAGATGCCCTTCGCGCAGGACTAGGTGGGTAATGTTACCGTTCTTAGCGTCAACCAAAAATTCATCCACCTTGCCTACCGGGCCGTCGGTCGCCTCCACAACAGTTCCCCGGCGCACAGCCAGCTCACCGGCCGGGATGTGTTCGTGCACAATATCCACATACTGCTCCTCCGGCTCCGCGTAGGGCCAGATCACATAAGTGCGCGGCGCATAATCCATCAGCGGCATATCCACCTGGATAAACTCATGCTCTAAGAACTGCTCCAGTTTTTCGACGTCGGCGTGGGTACAGGTTAATTTTACGTTGTCCGCTGTGGCTTCGGCCACGAGATCGATGGGAACCATACGCTCCTCTTTGGGCAGCGTTTTAGTTTCCACCACCAGGTGGGTCAATGCTCGCGTCTTCGGATTGATGATGACGCTGGTGGTATGCCCGACAGGGCCATCCTTACATTCCACATTGGCGTTAATTGAGATGTCCATGATTGTTCTCCTAAGGGTTGCTGCGTGGGCAGCATGAAATGGCTGTCTAAAAATAGGTTAGGGCGCTCCTTAAGGCTCAGGAGTCAAGCGCTGCCAGGGCAGCTTCGGCTGCCCAGGGAATACGTTCAATAGCGGGCATAAAACCGCCCAGGTAAGAAAACAGTTCTGCTTCTGGCGGGTGCAACATGCCGTTGGCCTGGAGCGTGTGCAGAATGTGGTAGGCGCCTTCGCGCAGCCACGGAGAATCGAAGTGATATACCAGCGCTTGCAGCAAAGATGGCAGCGCCGACCGCCCCAAGCCGATCAGCCCCCGCGCTGCGGCCCAACGAACGTCAATCGATTCATCTTCCAGGGCGGTGACCAACGCAGGCGCCGCCTGGGGTGCATGAATATCGCACAAAGCCTCAGCCGCTTCCCAACGGATATTTTCGTGGGATGCACTGAGGGCGTCGATCAGGGCGGGCACGGCCGTTTCCCCAATATCCACCAACGCCAATCTCGCCTGCTGGCGCTGCAAGCCATCCTGATTATCCAACTCCTTAATGAGCTGAGAAATATCGCCTGAAGAGGTTGCTTGATTAAGTGTTGTCATGTGCATTTGCCTCCTAGCGCAGTAAGACATAATTACTCTCAGTTTACGCCCACCGCCAGGAGAAGTCTTTATTGAAGATTGATGTTAATCCTAAAGAATTCTTAAGGCTGCCCCGGATACCAAACAGCCAGCCGGTCCGCCACGCAGAGAAGACATTCGTGGCGGATGGCTGGCTGTTTTTGCCCAGGAAGACCGGTCGGAAGGTTTACCGGATTGCCAGGGGCAGATAGGCGTGGTGGGTAAACTCGGGCGGCGGCGGAGCCTGCCCGGTATTCAGCCGGACCACAAACGCTTCCCGGCCCAGCCCCCGGTTCGGCTGAAAGCCGCCGGCGGTCACCGGGAAAGCCGGCGAGTCCGTCTGCCCGACGACGACCAGTTGGTTGCCGGCGGTCAGGGCTATTCCGGCGGCAAGATCATCGTCTGTGCCGCCCCAGTAGGTGCTGAACGGCATGGTCCCATCGGCAGCGAATTGAGCCAGGAACATGTCGTCGCAGTTGCGGCTGGTGGAACTGAAGCAGACGCCGGGGCCAAGCTGTGGCTGCCAGGCATTGGCCACGGGAAAGTTGGCCGAATTGGTGCCGCCGGTCACAAAAAGCTGTCCGCTGTTGTTCATGGTTACGGCCGTTGCCCAATCCGACCCATCGCCGCCCAGATACGTGCTAAAACCAATCTGGTAGCCTGCGCCCTGCGGCGTCAGCCGCGTGACAAAGGCGGCGCTCATCGTTGCACTGCCCGGTTTCTGTGACTGCACGGCATTCAGCACCGGGAAGTCGGCGGCAAAAGTTTCTCCGGCGATGGCGATATTGCCATTGGCGTCGATGGCAATGGCCCGGCCAATGTCCGTGCCGCTGCCGCCGTTGGCCGCGCTGCCGCCCAGGTAGCTGCTAAACAACAGGTCATCGGCTGTGGGGGGCAACTTCACCACAAAAGCGTCATTGCTGCACGTCCAACTGTCGTACTCGCCGCAGGTGGCCTGCACCGGGTTCACCGTTGGCCAACTGGGCGACCGGATCTGGCCGGTGATGTAGATGTTGTCCTGGCTGTCCAGGGCGATGGCGTAGCCGACGGCTTCCTCGCCGCTGATCATGCGCTCGTATTCATTTTGATAGGTCTGCCCGTTGATTTTGGCGAAAAAACCGCCCCAAATGGAGCCGGTGAGATGTGCGTTGCCGGCGCTGTCCAGGGCGATGTCTTCCGCGGCGTCGTATAGGCTGCCGCCGTAGTAGCTGCTGAAGGCCAGCCCGCCGCTGCCGTTCACCTGCATGACAAACGCGTCCACGCCGCCGCCGGCCGTCGGCTGAAAAGCGTTGAGGGTTGGCAAATTATTGGAAGTGGTCGTGCCGGCGATCCACACCTTGCTGCCGCTGCTGTTGACGGCCACGCCGCCTGGCTCGTCGCTGCCGCTGCCGCCCAGGATGGTGGTGAAGATGACGGCCGTTCCCGCCGCGTTGATCTTGGTCACAAACAGATCGTTATAACCGGCATTGCCGGCGCCGCCGCCGGGCAGGCTGGTTGAGTAGGTGTGCCCTACCACGTAGACGCTGCCACTGGCGTCAACGGCTACGTCTGTGGCGGCGTCGTCGCTGCTGCCGCCAAAGTAACTGCTATAAACCAGGGTGGGATCAATCACAAGCGGCCGGGTGGGATCATACGCGCCGAGGGCAAACCGGACCGCGTCGCCATCCAGCCGGTATGCCGCGGCCACCGCTTGCTGACGGCCTTTAACCATCTGGTAGGCCACGGGCGCTTTTTCAATGACGGCGCTGGTCTCGTTCAGGGCAATGTGCAGGTCGCCGCTGGCAGGGTCGAGGGTTACGGCCGTTTCTCCCCCATACTGCCAGCCGATCAGCCCCGGGTCTGCGCCGGGCGCGACCAGATACGTGCCTTTAAGCAAGCCCTCACGGCCGTCATACACCAGGTCGATGCCCGGATAAAGCCCGGTATACGTGACGGCGGCGTAGGTGGGTAGTCCGCTTTGCCAGCGGCTGGGGTCGCTGCCCAGATACAAATTGGCCGTGCCGGGGAGAGGCTGGGAACCGGTTACGGCCGTTTCTCCATCTGCGTCCAGCCAGGCCACCGACAGATCTCCCGCCGGAAGCATCAGATGGACGCCTGACGGCTGCAGGGTCAGGCTGCCGTTCCGCCCCACGGTGGCAAAAGCTGGTTGGCCGTCCTCCGGCGCGGCGGTGGGGATAAAAGCCAGGGGAAGGGCGGCCGGTGGCGCCGGTTGGGGGCCAGGATTGCGCCAGGGCGTCCAGCCCCAAAGCAGCGCCGCCAGCAGCGACGCGATGATGATACCAGACCAAGCGTAAGCCGGGGGCAACGGCCGTTTGTCTGTTTGTATTGCCAAAAGGTGCATGATTCAATCTCCTCACGTGTCAACATGTCAGTTGGTAATCTAGGGGGCATGGTAGGAGAACGGCCGTTTCTTGGACGTTAGAGGTCACGTTTGGGCGGGATTGGGTACGTCAAACGGTTGGCAAACGGCCGTTGCCTTATTATCCGGGTAAGAAAGGCCCAAAGGTCCGTGGCCTGCCCGGCCCGAGGATCAGGCTATACAAAAGAGAGAACAAGTGTATGATAGACGATGGACAACCTCCCCAATCGCAGCTTTTTACCATTCGCGTGTGGTTGGCAGCCGAAGCCGACGGCCAAACCCAGTGGCGGGGCAAGTTGTGTCACATTCCCAGCGGTGAGATTCGCTACTTTAACGGCTGGGCGGCGCTGATTCCCCTGATGCTGGATATGCTGCGCCGTCATAACGAGCAAAATAATGCCGAGAAAAGCTAGGCGGCCTTGCCTGTGGGAAGGTCTATATCCACGAATGGAAATCCGCAGATTGATCTGTGTCTTTGCGCCTTGGCGTTTAAATTTTTCACAAGGGAGTATGATGTCTGGTGAACAAGACGGCCGTTGCTAACCGGCCACTCTTTTCGCCTGTTTGGAGTAAAAAACCATGTCAAACGTAACCGTTACCGTTTCCAGCACTGTGCAGGCTCCGGCGGCCACCGTCTATACTATCCTGGCCGATTACAGCCATCACCGCCAGATCCTGCCGCCGCGATTTTTTCCTGGGCTTGATGTCACCGCGGGCGGGGTCGGAGAAGGCACCCGCTTCACGCTGCACGCGATGGCCTTTGGTGGTAAAACCGAGATGCACATGGCCGTCACCGAGCCTGAGCCGGGCGCGGTGTTGGTGGAGCGCGACGTAGACACCGGCCTGGTTACGACGTTTACCGTTGAACCGCTCAGTCCGACATCCTGCCGGGTGACCTTTGCGACGGTCTGGGAGCCGCAGCCGGGTCTGCGAGGGACCTTCGACCGCTACACCACGCCCATTTTTATGCGCATGGTCTACCGTCAGGAGATGAAAATCTTGAACGAATATGCGCAGCAGCAGACCTGATCCGGCCAAAAGATGACAGAACGAAATTTCAAAGGAGCTTTTCACGATGAATACAAACCTGCCTACCCCGGACGCTTATTGGGTGACGCTGGCCCCGCCGGCCGCCATGCCGGCTAACGGCCGTTTCCTGGCCGGCGAGTATCCCAGCGCCAAAGACCCGGTAGAAGCTGAGCGCAAACTGATCCGTTATCTGAACAGTGGGATCACCTTTTTCCTGGATTTGACCGAAGCCGGCGAACACAACCTGCGCCCCTACAACACGGCCGTGCAGCAGTTAGCCGCCGCCCTTGGTCAGACCATTACCCACCGGCGGATGCCTATTCCCGATGTCAGCACGCCGACGCCCGCCTACATGTCGGCCATCCTCGATACGCTGGATGAGGCGCTGGGGCGTGGCGAAACCGTCTATCTCCACTGTTTTGGCGGCATTGGGCGCACGGGCACAGTGGTAGGCTGCTGGCTGGTGCGTCATGGCCTGCCGGGCGAGCAGGCGCTGGCCCAAATTGCCGCCTGGCGCGCCGGCACGCCGGACGGCTGGATCGAATCGCCTGAAACCAGCGCACAGCGGCGCATGGTACTGAGCTGGCAGGAATAACGGCCGTGACCTTCAGGCCGGCTCCTGAGCCGGGCATGCTGCCCAAAGCTGAGCTACCGAGCGCTTTGTCTTCGCCTGGAACAATCGTTCTATTTTGCATTTTGCATTACAATAAGCGGGCATTGAACGGAGGTGCATCATGCAAACTTTAACCCGGCAGGACGTCTGCCGCCTGGCGATTTCCCGGCAGCATCTGGATGCGGCGGAACGGCCGTCTATCCTGGATCTCATACGTGACCTGGGCTGCGTGCAGCTAGACCCGATTCGTCACGTTGAGCGTACCCATTTGCTGGTTTTATGGAGCCGCCTGGGTTCATTTGACGTGGCCGAATTGGAACGGCTGCGTTTTGCGGAGCGGGCGCTTTTTGAGTATTGGGCCCACGCCGCTTCGCTCGTGCTGACGGAGGAATGGCCGGTACACAACTGGTACATGCGCCATTTGCAAGAAAAACCAGACAGCAAATGGATCGAAGAACGCCGTGACGTTATTGATCCGATGCTGGAAGACCTGGCGGCGGAATTTCGCCAGGGGCCAAAAATGTCGCGCGACCTGAACCTGGAGGCCGATCCTCGTTTTGACAGCCGCTGGTGGAGCGGGCGGTACGTTTCGATTCTGATTGACTATTTGTGGTCGCGGGGGGTGCTGACGGTTTACGGCCGTCCCCATAACAACCATCGCCTCTGGGGGCTGGCGGAAGAATTCTGGCCGGATTGGACGCCCCGCGCGGTCTGGACCGACGAGCAGGTGACGCGATTTGCCGCGCAAAAAGCGGTCCGAGCGCTGGGAGCCGCCACCCCAAAGCAAATTCAGCAGCATTACACGCGCCGGCGCTATCCAAAGTTTGCCGCCGTGCTGAAAAAGCTGGTGCAAGAAGGGGTGCTGCAGGAGGTGGCCGTGCGTGGGCCAGACGAGGCGCTGCTGCCCGGACCGTGGTATGTGCATCAGGAGGATGCAGCGCGGCTGGCGCAAATCCAGGCCGGCGATTGGCACGGCCGTACCACCCTGCTTTCCCCCTTCGACAACCTGATTTGCGACCGCGACCGGACAGAGCAGTTGTTTGGCTTTTATTATCGCATCGAAATTTACGTGCCCAAGAAAAAGCGGCAGTACGGCTACTATGTGCTGCCTATCCTGCATCAGGATAGGCTGATTGGGCGCATCGACGCCGACATGGACCGTAAGACCAACACGCTGCATCTGCACAACGTGTATGTCGAACCAGATGCGCCCGCCGACCGGCAAACTGTCCAGGCCATCACCCAGGCCGCCGCCGATCTGGCGCAGTTTTTAGGCGCAGAGGCCCTGGCCTGGGGACACGTGCCCGAGGTCTGGAAAAATCGAGGGATGGGATAGGAGTTTCCAGACCACCAGCATGTAGGCTGGGTTATTCCGCGCTTTCAGCCTGCAAGACGCCCGAAAAGAAGGGCAGCATCACCTCTCTGGCCCGACCCACCAGGTTACCATGCCCGCCGGCGAATGTGAGCAGTTTGTGGGGGATTCCGGCCGCCGTCAGCTCTGCGGAGAGAAAATCGCAGCCAACCGGAATCCAGCGATACGGATCCCGCGTGCCATAGTCGATGACGATGCCTCTTAGCTGGCGGAAATTGTCCTGGTAAGCGGCCACCTCATCGGTGACGCCGCCGAAACCGCTTTCCCAGCGCTGCCAGATAGCTTCATCGACCGGTCCATCACTGGCGGCGTAGGGAAAATCGATGTACGGGGCGTTTTTCTCCGGATTGGGGGCGAAGGCTGCGCCGTAAGCCACGGTAAAGCCCAAATCGCCATGCGACGAGCGGGCCCAATTCAAAAATTGCGCCTGGGCTTCGTCGCGTGGCAGTGACGCCAGTTCCTCTTCCAGCGCCAGAAATGATTCGGTGACGGTGTTGCTGGCGAACATTTGCGAGTTGGCCAGGCCGTCCGGCGCAAAGAGGCCGGGGGAAAGCGCGTAAACTGCGCCGTAGATGTCTGGGTGGCGCATGGCCAGATTGAGCGCGCCGAAGCCGCCCATTGAAAAACCGGCGATGCCCCGTGACGCTGGCGTGGGGATCGTGCGGAAGTTGGCGTCTGTATACGCTACCAGGTCACCGACGACAAAATCTTCCCAATTGCCGGTGACCGGCGAATTGACGTAGAAACTACCGCCCAGAAGGTTGTCGCCGCTGGTTTCGACGATGATCATCTCTTGCACCGAGTTGTCGGCGACCATCGTGTCCATGAGACTGCGCAGCGTGTAACTGTCGCCTAACGCTTCTTCAAAACCGGCCAGGTAATAGATCACTGGGTAGCGGCTGGTTGTGGCGTAATAAGAAGGGGGTAGGTAGACGGCGATTTCCCGTTCGGCCGGTTCGCCCAGCAGGTTTTCGGCCAGGGAAGGGGCGGCGATAGTGGTGGTGAAGAAGGTTTCTTGAGGCACGGCCGTTTCCGTAGCGGCCGGCAGCGGGGTAGGCTCAGGCGTGGGCGGCGGGTCGGTCGGCACGGCCGTAGGCTGAATTGTCGGGGCGGTGGTGGGAACAAT
>Ga0209607_1000612_pt1 | contig 31564 bp, 25 predicted proteins | sample AD_UKC117_MetaG_FD_184413 | JGI IMG/M metagenome (GOLD analysis project Ga0209607, IMG submission 184413) | Active sludge microbial communities of municipal wastewater-treating anaerobic digesters from Hong Kong - AD_UKC117_MetaG (SPAdes)... | ecosystem: Engineered > Bioreactor > Anaerobic >... | reverse complement strand
TGAGTTTCCTTACTTTAGATATGGGGACTCTTTCCAAAAATTCAATACCTAACCTATTGACGGAAAAATATAATCTTAGAAAACGCTCAGGAAATATGATTATAAGCTATTAAGAATGATAGAAAAATTATTAAGGAGCAAGTCTATTATTTAATTCATTTTTATTCTGGGCCTGGGGCGCCTTCCCGGAAACGGCAATCGACCATGTAGCCACCCTACCAAAAATAATTTTAACGTTACTTGAGACTGCCCGTCAGCTTACTAAAATGAATTTGCAGCCTAAGCTCCCGGTTGCCGCAAATCGTTCTCTCTCTTTCAGCTGTGCCCCCGCTGGAATTTATTCGCCGAAGCCTCGTTCCTGCTTCAGATCCTCTCAATGCTTCACTCCACTGCGTGGTGCGCTCTTCGTCACCCGTAGCATGGGGTAGTACGCCTGTTTTGACGAACCGCGCACTGTGCTTACCGATGACAGCGCTGATCTCCGCTGCCGGGTGGGCGACAAACCATGAATGCTCTTGAATTGAGGAGTTATTAAGATCGTGAAGATGAACAACCTGAAAATGAGTACGCAGTTGACTATCGGCTTCGGAGCGATGGCGACCATCACGCTGCTGCTCGGCCTCCTGGCGGTGTTCGGGATTTACACCCTGTCCGCTGATATGGAAGACACCGGCGAGAACCGCATTCCCGCCTTGCAGGCGTTGGCCCAGCTCAACCGCGAACGGATGGTGATTCGTGCGCAAACCCAGGCGGTCTTCGCGTATGAAACGCAACTTGACGCCGCGGCGGCATTGCATAGCATTCAGCAAGAGCGCCGCGAGAGCTGGCAATGGGTGGACCATGGGTGGCAGGCGTTGTTGAAAATCCCGCGAACCAGCGAGCAGGGCCGGGCGCTGCAACAACAACTTGATGAGCAATATAAAGCTTGGCGCACGATTTACATCGAACTGGACGGTTTGATCGAACGTCTCGCCATTGCCACCGACCCTGACCAGAAGCAGGTGCTGTACAGCGAATACCGCCAAGCAATCGGCCACATGGTGCCGATCTCGGACGTCATGGGGCAAACCTTCGAAGCTATTACCGAAAACAATATTACGCGCACGAATGCGATGATCGCAGAGGGTCACGCGACGGCGGCTTGGCTGTGGACCCTATCGATCGTGGCCGTGGCCGGTAGCACCGTGCTGGGCGTTCTGCTGACCTGGTTGCTGGTGAGAGGAATCCGCCGGCCCATCGGCGGCGAACCCGCCGTGATCGCGGCGCTGACTCAACAGATCGCCCAAGGCGATTTGACCTTGCAGTTCGAGAACACCGGGCGGGAAACCGGTATCTACGCCGCCATGCGCGACATGGCGACCCAACTCCAGCAGATGGTTAGCCAAATCACCCAGGCGACCGCTCAGGTCAATTCAGCTGCCGTGGAAATCGCCCAAGGCGGCGGCGACCTGGCGCAGCGCACCGAGGAACAAGCCTCGGCGCTGGAACAGACCGCCTCTTCGATGGAACAGCTCACCAGCGCGGTCAAACATAGTGCGCAGAACGCCGAGCAGGCCAACCACCTGGCGCGCGCTGCTCGCACCCAGGCTGAGCAGGGCGGTGAAGTGGTCAAACAAGCGGTAGCGGCGATGAGCGCTATCCATCAGAGCAGTAACCAGATCGCCAATATCATCGGGGTAATCGATGAAATCGCCTTCCAGACTAATCTGCTGGCGCTCAACGCCGCCGTCGAAGCTGCCCGCGCCGGCGAGCAGGGGCGGGGCTTCGCTGTCGTGGCCGGTGAGGTGCGTAAACTCGCTCAGCGTAGTTCCGATGCCGCTAAGGAAATCAAATCACTGATCACCAATAGTGCCAGTAAGGTGCAGGACGGTGGCCAGTTAGTCGCGCAATCCGGCCAGACCTTGCAAGAGATCGTTGTATCGGTCAAGAAAGTCAGCGATATCGTCGCTGAAATGGCCACCGCCAGTCAGGAGCAGGCTTCGGGCATCGAGCAAATTAACCAGGCCATTCTGCAAATGGATCAAATGACCCAGCAGAACGCCGCCCTGGTGGAACAGACGGCTGCCGCCAGTCATGCCTTGAGCGATCAGGTCCGCGAACTTGAGCAGTTGATGCGCTTCTTCAAGCTGAATAGACAGGTGGCGACCAGGCCAGAGGCTGCTTCGATAAAATCACCCGGCGCGCGCCATAGCCAGCGAACGGACCGTCATTTGGTCAACAGTACTGTGGAGGAAGCCGCATGGACCTAGAAGTTTCTAGCGTCAAAAAATGTAAAATTCGCGTGATAACACAGTTTCCCCAATAGTCCATCCGAGAAACGTTTTTGGACCGTCTCTCTAAGGTTCTTCGAGGGGTCTTGTGGAGCTAGGCGGTCTGGAAAGAGATTGTCTCGACAACCCATTGATCTAAAAGCAGTAAGGCTGACCTCTAGTGAGTTTGGGGGACTTAACTTGCCCAGATGAGCCGGATTCCACACTGAATGCTGAAAATTGCCGTAAAATTTTTTTACAATCAGGCGGTCTTTTCTGATTGTCGTTGACCCCCTTCCAACTTTCGAGGAGTTCATCATGCCCGACTATCGTTCTCGCACGACCACCCATGGCCGCAACATGGCCGGCGCCCGCGCTTTGTGGCGCGCAACCGGCGTCAAGGATGATGACTTCGGCAAGCCGATTATTGCGATCGCTAATTCATTCACTCAGTTCGTTCCCGGTCATGTTCACTTGAAGGATTTAGGACAACTGGTCGCGCGCGAGATCGAACAAGCTGGCGGCATCGCCAAAGAATTTAACACAATCGCCGTGGATGACGGCATTGCCATGGGTCACGGTGGAATGCTGTACTCGCTGCCCTCGCGCGAATTAATCGCCGATGCCGTCGAGTACATGGTCAACGCCCATTGCGCCGACGCCTTGGTGTGTATCTCCAATTGCGACAAGATCACCCCCGGCATGCTGATCGCCGCCATGCGCCTCAATATTCCAGCGATCTTCGTCTCCGGCGGGCCAATGGAAGCTGGTAAAACTCGCCTGGCGATGCATAAGCTGGATCTGGTCGACGCCATGGTCGCCGCGGCCGACGATCATATCGACGACGCCACCGTAGCCGAGTATGAGCGTTCCGCTTGCCCGACCTGTGGTTCCTGCTCCGGCATGTTCACCGCCAATTCCATGAATTGCCTGACCGAAGCGTTGGGCCTGAGTCTGCCGGGCAACGGTTCACTGCTGGCTACCCATGCCGACCGCCGAGAACTGTTCCTGGAAGCGGGACGGCGCATTGTCGACCTGACCCGGCGCTATTACGAACAAGATGACGCCTCGATATCGCCGCGAAGCATCGCTACTTTCGAAGCTTTTGAAAACGCCATGAGTCTCGATGTCGCCATGGGCGGCTCGACCAACACCGTGCTGCATCTGCTGGCGGCGGCGCAGGAAGGCGAAGTGCCTTTCACCATGCGCGACATTGACCGATTATCACGGCGAGTGCCGAATTTATGCAAGGTAGCGCCGGCGACTCAGAAATACCACATGGAAGACGTTCATCGGGCTGGCGGCGTGATCGCTATTTTGGGAGAGCTGGACCGCGCTGGGCTGCTTCATCGTGGGGCGCGCACGGTTCACAGCGAGACCTGGGTCGAGGCGCTGGATCGTTGGGACATCGCCCGACTAACGTCCTGGGATGAAGCCCGGACTCGCTACTCTGCGGGTCCCGCCGGCATTCCCACTCAGCAAGCCTTCAGCCAGGACACTCGCTGGCCCAGTCTGGATCTGGATCGGGAAAGCGGCTGTATTCGCGCCCAACCGCATGCTTATTCGCAAGACGGCGGTCTGGCGGTGCTGTATGGCAACCTGGCTGAGGACGGTTGTATTGTCAAGACGGCTGGGGTTGACGAAGATAATCTGCGGTTCCAGGGGCCTGCCCGGATCATGGAAAGCCAGGAAGACGCGGTGTCAGCCATTCTCGGTGGGCGCATCCAACCGGGTGATGTCGTGCTCATCCGCTATGAAGGGCCGCGCGGCGGACCAGGAATGCAGGAAATGTTGTATCCCACCAGCTATCTCAAATCCAGGGGACTGGGCAAGGTTTGCGCTTTGGTCACCGACGGACGTTTCTCGGGCGGCACCTCCGGTTTGTCCATTGGCCATGTTTCGCCGGAAGCGGCTGAAGGCGGAACCATCGCCCTCGTGGAAGAAGGCGACAGGATCGAGATTGATATTCCCAACCGTCGTATTCATCTGGCGATCAGTGATGAAACATTACAACAACGGCGGGTGGCCATGCAGGCGCGTGGCGCGGTGGCCTGGAAACCTGTCAATCGGCAACGCTCTGTTTCACCAGCGCTGCGCGCTTACGCCGCTATGACCACCAGCGCTGCCCGTGGTGCGGTGCGCGATGTCAGTCAGGTGGAAAGGTAAAAAGGTGAAACGTGATGAACTTTTGCCCTTAGCCCTTAACCTTTAGCCTTGCAGTCATCCGCAAGCCAGGGAGACGATAAGGAGAATAAGCCATGAATCAGGCAAAAGACCCGGACAGCCAGCGTCTTAGGCTCGTTAATCACCTGAAATTGATTGAGGATTTGTGGCAAAAACTTTATTACGTCAAGTGGAATCCCAAGTCGTTCGTGATGCTGGCCCGTTTAGCGCAAGACATGTTGAAAAATGCTCAGGGCCGAGATGATGAGCGTCTGCTCAAGCTGGTGACGCAACTGGAACACCATGTTAAAGGCTGTGCAACCGCCAATGCGATGCCGCCCGAATCGGAACGACAACGGCTAATCGCGCTGATCGATGCGTTACGTTTTATCCTGGTTAAAAATGGCGGCAGCCTCAGCGATGAACCGCGGACCCGTCCACTGCTGACAGCGCATCCTGAGATTTTTCTGGTCGCCCCTGAGGGCGATAAGCCCTCGCTAATGACTAAACTGGAGGATTTTAACTACCGGGTGCGGCATATTTCCAAGCTGGCTGAGGCTGAAGAACGGTTGCACGAACGGATACCCGGCGCAGTGATCATCGATATGGATTTTCCCGAAGGAGCGGAAACGGTATTGGAAATGGTCGCTAATCTGCAAACACAGATTGGTTTGCGCTCGCCAGTGCTGTTTCTGGCTGAGCGCAATGATATGGCGGCGCGACTGGAAGCAGTGCGCGCGGGCGGGACTGCTTACTTCAGCAAACCCGTCGATAACGATGAATTGATTGGCCTGTTGCGGGAACTGCTGTTGCCACAAACCTCGGAAGGACATTACCGGGTGCTGATCGTCAACGATCGGCCTACCGAAGCTTGGGAGATGGCCGGCGCGCTGGAGGAACAGGGCGTTACGCCGCGCGTACTCATTCAACCTCTGCAAGTATTGCAGGACATTCATCGCTTCCAGCCCGATCTGTTGTTAATTGATCTCGATCTTAAGGAAGTCGCCGGACTGGATCTGGCCAAGGTTATTGCGCAACATCGGGATTGCGATATTCTGCCGATAATTCTGCTGTGTTACCCGGCAGATGTTACACATTACCTGATGAATCTGGAGGTGCCAGGCGCTAGTTTGCTGACCAAACCGGTGCCTGTTAGCTATTTGTGCTGGGAGGTCAAGCAACGGTTGCGCCGGGCGCGCGCCATACGCGTCAAGCTAAGTCTGCTCAGTGATAGTGATGTGGTCAGCGGTCTCTACAATCGTCGGCGCTTCATGGTGCTTATGGAGCGGGAACTGGAGGCGATGGGCCTACGTCTGCAAGCTTTGGTGGTGATTTTCATCATGCTGGACAATTTGCGCTCTATTAGAGATTCGGCAGGTGTAGCGACAGCCGACGAGGTTGTAGGGCAAGCTGCAGGCCGGTTGCGGCAGGTGCTGACTTCCGAGCAACCGTCCGCACGGTTCAGTGACACCGTTTTTGCGGTACTGGCGCCGAATCTGTTCGGTGAAGCGCCGCTTAATCTGGCCCGCCGCATTCGGGATGTGCTGGAAACCGGCTTCTACAAAGTGGGTGATCAGGCACTGCTGTTGCGGACCAGTATTGGCGTCGCCGTTACCAATGACCGTAGCCAGGATCATCTGATGCTGATCCAGCGGGCGGATTCAGCCTGTGGACTAGCGCAGGAAGCTAAGAGCGAACGCATCTATTTCCAGCAGAATGCCCCTGAAGCGAAGCGCGATCATGAAACCTCTTCGCGAGCGCGGGTGCTGGATCAAGTCCGCGAGATCGTTGAACATGAATGGCTTTGGCTGGTTTTTCAGCCTATTGCCAGTATGCGCGGCGATGTAAATGAACGTTATGAAGTATTGTTGCGCTTGCGCGATAACCAGGGCCAGGAACTGGTGTCAGGCAACATATTCGGCGTAGTACATAATCACGAGCTGGGGTTGACGCTGGATCGCTGGATCATTGCTCAAACCTTGGAAATGCTCCGGCAACGGCAGACTACAACTACTTTATTTATCAAAATCTTGCCGATCACCTTACAGGATAAGACTCTCAGCGTCTGGTTGCGCGGAAAGTTGGAGGAAGCTGGCGTTGAGGCACAGCGCATTGTGTTCGAGGTCGCCGAATCGACGGCAGAACGTAGCCTGCGTGACATGTTTACCTTCCTCAGCGGCATCAAGCTACTTGGTTGCGGCTTTTGCCTGGACCGTTTTGGCCGAGGGACGGATTCACTGAGTTTGCTCAAAAATCTGGGCGCAGATTATGTCAAACTGGATATGTACTTCGTCAACAACCTTGCTAAGGATACCAAGAAGCAGGCCCAACTCAAGGAGTTGGTGCATAATCTGGAGTCGTTGGGCGCCGCCACCATTGTTGGCGGCGTCGAAGACATACAGGCCATGCCAGTGTTGTGGTCGCTGGGCGTGGATCTGATTCAGGGCTTTTTCCTGCAACATCCCTATCGCGAGATGAGTTACGATTTTACCAGCGCAGGGTTTTGAGTAAATTGTCTTTGCAAGATCGCCGCATACCCATCACGATAACCGGGATAGCGAAACTGAAAGCCAGTCGCGCGGAGTCGGGCATTCGAGCAACGCTTGCTGGCGCGTATGCGCGTCGTCGGGTCACGGCGGGTTTCAGCGCCAGGCTTTACAGGGGTTTGAGCGACTCGACGCGGCTTCGGCGTCCCCAGTTGGTTCGCCAGCCAGTCCAGAACTTCATCCAGCGGCGCGGGGCAGTCGTCAACAGCGATATAAAGCTGCTCCGGTTCGGGAAGTTGCAGCAGGTGCTCCAGCACCCGGGCGCAGTCGTCGCGATGAATACGGTTGGTATAAATCGGCGGACCCTCCAGACAAGTCGCCGCACCGTCACGGACGCTGTCAACCAGCCGGGTGCGGCCTGGGCCGTAGATGCCGCCGAAACGAACTGCGATGGCTGGCCAACCACTGGTCCACATTAACTGCTCGCCCTGGCGGATGCAGCGACCGCTGAAACCTTGTGCCTCAGCCGGTGAGTCTTCATTCACCCATTCTCCCTGGTGCTGCGCGTACACCGAGGTGCTGGAAGTAAAGAGCAGTCGTTTCGGGTGCTGGCTGGCTTGGCGCAGCGCTTCCAGCAGATGACTGACTCCGGTCACGTAAGCGGCTTGGTATTGGGCTTCGCTGAAGCCGGCGGCGGCGGCGCTGTACACCACGCAATCCAGCCTGGGAGGGAGGTTGGTCAGAGTCGCGGAGTCGGTCAAGTCAGCGGCAATCGGTTGAATGCCTGGCGGCATATCAGCCGGGTGGCGCTTCAGGCCCCAGACTTGATGTCCTGCGGTGTGCAGAGCCTGTCCGAGGGTTGTCCCCAAATCGCCGCAGCCAGCAATCAGAATACGCGACATGACAAGTTCTTCTCTATTGAAAATTCGAGGTCAGATGAATCCAGTGAAATTCAGCCAGCGGGTGTTGAACTGGTTCGACATGCATGGGCGCAAGCAGTTGCCCTGGAAAGACTATCCTACCCCGTATCGGGTTTGGGTGTCGGAAATCATGCTCCAGCAAACCCAGGTGGCGACGGTCATTCCCTATTATGAACGGTTCATGGCCCGGTTTCCGGATATTCGCGCTCTGGCTGATGCCGAACTGGATGAAGTATTGCAGCTGTGGGCGGGATTGGGTTATTACGCCCGCGCTCGCCATTTGCGCCAGACCGCCCGGATCGTGCGCGACTGGCATGAGGGCCGGATGCCGCTGGATATCGCAACTCTTCAGGAATTGCCTGGCATCGGCCGGTCGACAGCTGGAGCGATTCTGGCGCTGGCGGCGGGACAGCGACAACCGATTCTTGATGGTAACGTCAAGCGCTTGTTGGCGCGATTCGCAGCCGTGGAAGGCTGGCCAGGTCAGTCGCGGGTCCAGGCGGTGCTGTGGGAATTGGCGGAGCGTTACACTCCGGTCGAACGGGTTGCGGATTATACCCAGGCGATGATGGATCTTGGGGCGATGATTTGCATACCTCGTCAGCCGCGTTGCAAATTTTGTCCGCTGATCGAAGATTGTGTCGCCTATGCCCAAGGGCGCCAGGCGGATTTTCCGGCGCCGAAACCCCGCCGGGTGTTGCCAGTGCGCGCAATTCGGATGGTGCTGGCGCGGACAGGGAATGGCGAGGTGTTGTTAGAGCGCCGGCCACCCGTCGGTATTTGGGGTGGATTGTGGAGCTTTCCGGAATGTCCGCTGGAGGTTGACCTCGCCGACTGGTGTCGGGAGAAATTGGGGCTGATCGTAAATCCTGAACTGCCGTGGGGAGTTATGCGACATAGCTTCAGTCATTTCCATCTGGAGATTACTCCGTCGCCAGTGCAGGTAACCGAACAAAGTGGGATTATCATGGAAGGCGCACGGTTTGTCTGGTATAACGGCGATCATTTCGACCGTCATGGGATGGCTGCGCCGGTAAAGCGCTTGCTGGCGATGCTCGTTAAATAATTGTAAATAAATATAGGAACTTATAATGTCTCGAATGGTAAAATGCATCAAACTTGGCGTCGAAGCCGAGGGTTTGGATCGGCCGCCTTATCCGGGCGAACTAGGCAAGCGGATCTTCGAAAATGTGTCTAAGGCAGCCTGGCAGCAGTGGCTGCGACAGCAGACCATGCTGATTAATGAGTACCGTTTGACGCCGTTTGAGCCGAAGGCTCGCCAGTTTCTGGAGGAGCAGATGATGCAGTTCTTCTTTGGCGAGGGAGCAGCCCCGCCCGAGGGTTATGTGCCGCCACCGGCGTGAGCATCTTGACGCTTGAGGCAGGAACTGCTTAAATGAGCGTCCATTTTGCATCCCGCCAAATTTTGGCCAGGTAGCTCAGTTGGTAGAGCAGCGGACTGAAAATCCGCGTGTCGATGGTTCGATTCCGTCCCTGGCCACCAAATAAATCAACGTCTTGCGAACTCATTAAGAAATCGCGCAAATCTATGAGTCTAGCCGAGTTCGCAACCAGACCCGCATTCGTCGCAGTTCATCGACATCAGCGGAATCCGGCAACAGGGTCAGCGACCGGTGCTGGCCGTTCTCCAGCCGAAAATTCACGATAACCACGTAAGGATAGGCATAGCCGCTGATCAGTTGGCCCGAATATCGGCGACCATCCCCGGTTGCCAGTTGCCAACGTTCATCCAGCCATTCAATCCGGCGAATAAACCTGCGCCCGTGCGGATACCCATAACCATAACCAAACTGAACTAGGGAAAGGATAATTGCCGCGAAAAAACCGACTTGAACCCACCACGGGATGTTGGAAACGATAACGGCGACGCCAGCCAAGAGATGGCCAACGCCGCCGCCCAACAGCAGAAGCCGCGAGGGACGCGGCTTGAGGACAATTTCAATCAGCGCCAGCCTCGGCGGCTGGTGAAAGCAAGGTGCGCATGACGCTGACGACGCGAGCGGTTGCTACGTTGCTGGGGATCGCCCGACCGAGCATGTAGCTCATTAACTGCGTATCCTGAAGCTCCAGCAATTCGGCGAACGCCTGTTGCTCTTCGGCAGGCGCATGGGGATAAAACTGCTCCAGATAGCCCGAAGTCAGCAAATCCAGTTCCTTCATCCCACGCCGGCAACGCCAGCGCAGCTTGCCTATCAATTCATCCACAACTGCTGTTTCCTCATTGTCATGGGGCGCTAAAGTTACCGCCGCTCGATCATCATCTTTTTGATTTCCGCGATCGCCTTGGCGGGATTCAATCCCTTCGGGCAGGTCTTGGTACAATTCATAATCGTGTGACAACGATAGAGCCGGAAGGGATCTTCCAGATCGTCCAATCGCTCGCCAGTGAACTCGTCACGGCTGTCCACGATCCAGCGATAGGCTTGCAGGAGAATGGAAGGCCCCAGATAGCGTTCGCCATTCCACCAGTAGCTCGGGCAACTGGTGGAGCAACAGGCGCACAGGATACACTCGTACAACCCGTCCAGCTTGGCGCGATCTTCCTCGGATTGCAGGCGCTCGCGCTCCGGCGGCAGCGTGACCGTTTGCAGCCAGGGCTTGATCGAGGTGTACTGGGCATAGAAATGCGTCAGATCCGGCACCAGATCCTTGATCACCGGCATGTGCGGCAGGGGGTAAATTTTGATCTCGCCGGAGATATCATCAATCGCCTGGGTGCAAGCCAAGGTGTTAATACCGCCGATGTTCATCGCACAGGAACCACAGACCCCTTCGCGGCAAGACCGCCGGAGGGTAAGAGTGGGATCGATCTCGTTCTTGATCTTGAGCAGGGCGTCCAGCACCATCGGACCACAAGTGGCCAGATCGACCTCGTAGGTATCCATGCGCGGATTTTCGCCACTGTCCGGATCCCAGCGGTATACATGGAAATTCCTGACATTCTTAGCGCCGGTGCCAGCATAATAGGTCTTGCCCTTGCCGATAATCGAATTGGCTGGGAGTTTGAATTGAGCCATGGCGTCGTCCCCTTAGTAAGTGCGCTTCTTGGGTGGAATGTATTCCACCTCGCTGGTGAGCGTGTAGGTATGCACCGGCCGGTAGTCGATCGTGACTCCGCCTCTTGCATCCAACCAGGCTAGCGTATGTTTCATCCAATTCTCGTCGTCGCGATCCGGATAATCCTCGCGGGCGTGCGCGCCGCGACTCTCGGGGCGATTGATCGCTGACTTGATCGAGACCATCGCGCATTGCAACAGGTTTTCCAACTCCAGCGTTTCCACCAGATCGGAATTCCAGACCGTACCCCGGTCGGTAACCCCAACATGCTCGAAACCGGCAAATACTTCTTCCAGCAGCTTGATGCCTTCCGCCATCGAGTCGCCAGTGCGGAACACGGCGGCGTGATTCTGCATGGTGCGCTGCATCCGCATCCGCAGGCTGGCGGTGGGATTTTCGCCGCTAGCGTGACGCAGGCGGTCAAAGCGGACAATGATTTTATCAACTGCGGACTGAGGCAAAGCGCCATGCGGACTGCCTGGTTTGACCAGTTCAGCGCAGCGAATCGCTGAGGCGCGGCCAAACACCACAATGTCCAGCAGCGAGTTCGAACCCAGGCGATTCGCGCCATGCACCGAGACGCAAGCCGCTTCGCCGATCGCCATGAGACCGGGAATGACATGATCGGGATTGCCGTCCTTGAGGATGACGACTTCGCCATGATAGTTGGTGGGAATGCCGCCCATGTTGTAATGCACGGTCGGCAGCACCGGGGCTGGTTCCTTGGTGACGTCGACGCCGGCAAAGATGCGCGCGGTTTCAGCGATGCCCGGCAAGCGCTTGTTGATCACGTCCGCGCCCAGATGCTCCAGATGCAGATGGATGTGATCTTTGTGCTCGCCGACCCCACGTCCCTCGCGGATTTCGATGGTCATCGAGCGGCTGACCACATCGCGGGAAGCCAGGTCTTTAGCATTCGGCGCGTAACGCTCCATGAAGCGTTCGCCGTTGGAGTTGGTCAGATAACCGCCTTCGCCGCGACAGCCTTCGGTCATCAGACAACCGGAACCGTAGATGCCGGTGGGATGGAACTGGGTGAACTCCATATCCTGCAAAGGCAGACCCGCACGCAACACCATGCCGTTGCCGTCGCCAGTGCAGGTATGCGCGGAGGTCGCCGAGAAGTAGGAACGGCCATAACCGCCGGTCGCCAGCACCGTTTCATGGGCGCGGAACACATGCAGCGAGCCATCGGCCAAATCCCAAGCCACCACGCCCCGGCACACGCCGTCGTCGTCCATGATCAGATCGAGCGCGAAGTATTCGATGAAGAACTCGGCGTCGTGCTTGAGGGCCTGTTGATACAGGGTATGCAGGATAGCGTGACCGGTGCGGTCGGCGGCAGCGCAAGTGCGCTGGGCGGTACCCTCGCCGTAGTTGGTGGTCATGCCACCGAACGGGCGCTGGTAAATTTTGCCTTCCTCGGTGCGCGAGAAGGGAACGCCGTAATGTTCCAGTTCAATGACTGCCGGGACCGCCTCGCGGCACATATATTCAATCGCGTCCTGGTCGCCGAGCCAGTCGGAACCCTTGACGGTGTCGTACATATGCCACTGCCACAGGTCCTGCCCCATGTTGCCGAGGGCTGCGGACATGCCGCCCTGGGCAGCTACGGTATGGCTGCGGGTAGGAAATACTTTCGTCAGGCAGGCGGTTTTCAGACCTTTCTGCGCCATGCCGAAAGTGGCGCGCAGGCCCGCGCCGCCAGCGCCGACCACGACCACGTCATAATTATGATGAATCAGTTTGTATGCGTTAGACATGAAACCTCAGCCTCCAGTGATGGGCGTCAGACCGTCGCCAGAGCGACTTTAAGAACGGAGACAACGGCGATAGCGCCCAGCAGGAATAAAATAAATTGCGTGGCCAGCAGCGCGATAAACTTGGCGCCTTCCGGTCGGACATAGTCCTCATAAATAACCTGCATGCCAAGACTGGCGTGATAGAAGGCGGCGATAATCAACGCAATCATCGGGCCGGCATTGAGGGGGTTGCTGAGCCAGTATTGGAAGGTCTCGTAGTCAGCACGAGCGACCGACAGCAGGGAAATCACAAACCACAGCACTAACGGAATGAGCGCGATGGAGGTGACGCGCTGCAACCACCAGTGATGTGTGCCGTCTTTGGCGGTCCCGAGACCGCGAACATGGCCAAGTGGGGTGCGAAGACTCATAATAATGTTTCTCCTCAGGGCGCGGCGATCAGCCAGCACAGGAAGGTCAGGATGATGGAGGACCAGATGACCCACCAGCCGGAGCGGGTCGCTTCATCCAGTTCGAAGCCATAACCAGCGTCCCAGTACAGGTGACGGATGCCGTTGGCCAAGTGATAGAACAGCGCCCAGGTCCACAGGAACAGGAGCAATTGTCCGAGCTTGGAACCCAATACGGACTGCGCATATTCGTAGGCTTCGGGACCCAACGCTGCTGCGGCGAGCCAATACACCAGCAGTAGCGTACCCACCACCAGGCCCGCGCCGGTCGCGCGGTGGGTGATAGACAGGACGGAAGTCATTTGGGGTTTGTAATAAGGACCGATCATGAACGGCGACAGAGGCCGTTTGCTGGCGGACATAAATCTCTCCTCAATGATGCAGTGGCGAACAAAAATCTTCTGTTTTGTGCATTGCACAGCATACCAAATCCCGCGCGAATTTTTGGGGAAATCTGGCAGCGCGATACGCAGAACGCAGAGTACGGATCACCGATGGGACAGCGGGGTCAAAAGTCGATGCAACGTCCGGCTTTTTCCCAGTCGCCGTAGCGAGTGGGTTCAGGTCCCTTGGGACCACCGTATTCCCTGGGTTTTTCCGGTGGCGGGTTATCCTGAGAAGAATCGGGGATAACGGAAGGCTGTGGAGGTAGCTTGGATTGATCGTTCTTATTCATGGCGACTCTATCTTGCTAAGTGACAAAATGGCGGTGTTAGCCATCCTAGCTCCATCCGTCGACGGAACTGCCGGGGATCGGCGCTGCGCGCCCGCTCCGGTCTCTACATTTTGTTGGGTTATTATGCCGCTCGCAGGTACCTAACGCAATGAATCCCGGTTTATGCTGGGGGATTGGCCACGAAGTTGATCAACAGAGCAGCATCAATAAATTTCGAGGATTCAAGGTAATGAACAAAGAGTGGGGTGATTTTCTCGAAGAGGAATTCGGCGCTTGCCTGGAGTCGGGGCGAGCAGCGCATTTTGGCCGCCCAAACATTGAATTATGGACGGGGCTGAACGAGGGCGATCTATGTAGCGACTTGAGTGATCGGGGCCTTATGGCCGTTAACGGCCCTGACGCTGTTCCCTTCCTGCAAGGGCAATTGACCTGTGATGTCCGTCAGGCGACGTCAGATCGCAGTCTCTTAGGCGCGTTCTGTTCCCCCAAGGGTCGGGTGTTGGCCAGTTTCCGGATATTCCGGCGGGAAGACGCCTTGTATCTGGAGTTGCCGCGTGAGCTAGTTGAACCGACATTGACCCGGTTGCGCAAATATGTGTTGCGCGCTCAGGTCACACTGGAGGACGCCAGCGACCAGCTGATTCGCTGCGGGATAGCCGGGCCGCATGCGGAAACCTTGTTGAATGAGCGATTCGGGGCGCTGCCCGCAGCCGTCAATGGCGTCATTCACTTCACGGGCGAAGGCTCGGACGTCACTGTGATCCGGTTACCAGGGAGTCTGCCGCGCTTTGAACTGCATGGCCCGCTGCCGGAGATGCAACGACTTTGGAGGAGCCTGAAAAACGACGTCGCTTTCACGGGCGCAGAATCTTGGCGACTGCTGGACATTCTGGCTGGCATTCCCACGATTTACCCAGAAACCGTGGAAGCGTTCACGCCGCAGATGATTAATCTGGATTTCCTGGAAGGGATCAGCTTTCAGAAGGGTTGCTATACCGGTCAGGAAGTGGTGGCGCGTACCCATTACCTGGGCAAGTTGAAACGGCGGATGGTTCTGGCGCGGGTGGAGTGTGAGCATTCTCCCAGTCCGGGCAATGTGTTGTTCTCCCCGCAGGCCGACGCCAGTCAGGGTGCCGGGCGGATTGTCGATGCGGCGCAGCATCCCGATGGCGGTTACGCGGTGCTGGCGGTTGCGTTGATCGAATGCGCGGAACAGGGCGTATTGCGCCTGGGCGATGCTAGCGGGCCGATGCTGCGAATACAAGCCTTGCCATACAGCTTTGCAGCGACAAATGGGGAACGCTGATTTTAATCATCCCCCAGTGTCCAGCCCCCTATTCCTTCCAAGTCTGTAGGGTACGCAATGCGTACCCTACTACTACTTTTTGACGCTCTGTCCATAGTATTTCAAACTGTCTAAAGGCTGCTTTACTAAACTAGGAGGTAAGCGCTTTCGACACCATTCTCTACTCGTCCAGCGTGAAGAAGCCCATCAACTGTTGCAGTTCGCGGGTCTGGACACCCATAGTCTGGCTGGCGGCAGCGGTTTGTTCGACAAGAGCAGCATTTTGCTGAGTGAACTGGTCCATCTGTAAGACGGCTTTGTTAACCTGCTCGATGCCATTGGCCTGCTCCCGACTGGCGGTGGCAATCTCGGCGACAATGTCGCTGACTTTCTTGATCGCCGTGACGATTTCCTGGAGCGTTTGCCCGGAGCGTTCGACCAACTGGCTGCCATCCTCGACCTTAGTGACGCTGTCGGTAATCAGCGTTTTGATTTCCTTAGCAGCGTCAGCGCTGCGTTGAGCGAGCTTGCGCACCTCATCAGCCACCACCGCAAACCCTTGGCCGTGCTCACCAGCACGCGCCGCTTCGACCGCAGCGTTCAGGGCCAGGAGGTTGGTCTGGAAGGCAATTTCGTCGATAACACCGATGATGTCAGCAATCTTGCGGCTGCTAGCGTTAATCGCACTCATCGCTACCACAGCCTGATCGACGATGCGCTCACCCTGCTCGGCCTGACTGCGGGCCGCATCGGCCAATTGATTGGCTTGCCCAGCATTGTTGGCACTGTGCTTGACTGTGCTGGTCAACTCTTCCATGCTGGAGGCGGTCTCTTCCAGTGCAGAGGCTTGTTCTTCGGTGCGTTGCGACAAGTCGGCGCTACCTTGGGCAATTTCCGCCGCCACGGCAGTGAGCTGATCGGTGGAGTGGATGACGTTACTGACGATATCCCTGAGTCGGGTCGCCATACCTCTCATGGAAGTCAATATTTTCCCGGTTTCGTCTTTGGGAATTACACGAATGTCCGCCGTCAGATCGCCGCTAGCAATTCGATCCGACACCGCCGTCACTTCTCGCAGCAAGCGGGTGATTAAACGAGCCAAGAACCATGCCAGCGGGATACTCACAATAATTGCGATGATGGAAACCAAAATCGACATTTTTGTGATGCGTTTGCTTGAAGCGATACTTTCGTTGTAACTGTTTCGGGTTGCTTCATTCTGGATCACCTCAAGTTTTTCCATAGGCTTAATCGACTTAGCATAGGCAATAGGCCACTCATTCTCCAATAGAGACAAAATGGTCTTCTTGTCTCCGCTGTCGTAGGCCACGTTTAGCTTAGAGAAGAGTTGCTGCAACAACGGAAGGTTCTGTTCGATACCAGCAATCAGTTTCCTTTCCTCATCGTTTCCTTGATTGGTTTGGGTTTTTTCCCTGAATAAGGTCCAATTTTCCGTAAGGCGTTGTTTCACATTGGCCAAGTGCCTCTGGGAACCTACGATAGGCATTTGACCCAGCAAGACACCTGCAATGCGAAAGCGAACTTCCCGCAAGTCGACCTCCATGGTTTGGAGCACGGACAAAGGCACAACCCGGTTCTCGTAAACATCAGTCATGCGGCGCTCGCTCGCGCGTGTTTGATAAGCCACCATGCCGGCCAGCGCGAGAATGATCGATAGAAAGAAAGCGGCGGCGGCGTAAAGGCTTTTTCTGATAGTCCAGTGGAAAAAATCAGTCGTGAGCATCGAGACTCTCTTGGAAATTAAGGGTCTAGCCAATGAGAAAACCATCCCGCCTGGGATAAGCGACTAGAAAGCGGCGATTCGGTTTCTCGCTATTTGCTAAGGGAAATAGGGATCGAGCGAGGGATTGTATCTTTGGGGAGGAAGCGCGGGACGCGCCCCGCAGCGAGGGCAGGTCTGTTAAATTCTGTGTAGGGCGGGTTAGAGCGTCAGCTCGTAACCTGCCGATTTTGCTGGACTTCGGCGGTGGCGGGTTACGCTACGCTAACCCGCCCTACCCATCAGAATCAGCAGAACTTAACGGCCCTGCCGCAGCGAGGGGCGAACGGCCACGCACTGGGAGAGCTATTCGACGGGGAAGCCTTTGGCTGTCCAGGCTGGTAACCCGTCGCGGAACCAATAAACTTGCTTGTATCCTGATTTGATCGCAGCCTCGGCACCTTTGTATCCCTTCCAGCAGGGCGAGCCGTTGCAATAGAAAACCAGAGCTTTATCCTTATCCTGCGGGAGCTTAGTAACATCGAAAGTATCTGCGGGATCAGTCTTCGCTTCCCGTGGATAGGTCTCCTTATAAACCACATTGACCGCGCCTTTAATATGCTCTTCGGCGTATTCAGCCGCAACGCGCGCGTCAACAAACAACACCCCTTCATCGAACTGTTTTTTTGCCTGATCGACCGAAATATAGACACCGCCGGGGATAGACATCGGGGTTTCTTCGGTCGCTTGGACTACGGCCGACAAGCAGAAAAAAATAACGCTAAGACAAGTCAGAACATAAGATTTCGCGGACATAATTATGATCTCCAACATTATAATTAGATTATGGACAAGAAATACTATTTAGCGTGAGTTCCGTTTCAGCGAAAGCTTGCATGGTTGATGGGTGTAGGCCAAAAAGACGGCCAGGACACTAACCACGGCGTTACAATGCTGCGATGTCGGGTAACTGCGGAACCTTAGCAGGTTCCGCGCCGGGGGTTACCTCTTCTGGTCTTATTCGGAACTTACGTTCTAACGATATTAACGCAATGTTCGATTTTTTTGTAGGATAATTTGATTACAGCAGATAACCCCCCGGCTCTGCCGAGAGGACTATCAAAGTTTGACAGTTTCGGGAATCGTCCCCAACAGATATGCGGTGATCTGCTAAAGCACATGAATCAGGGCCGTCTTCTCGATTTTAGCAAGGCTTTATCAAATTGATGAATATTTGATCCACAAATAGCTGTCTTTTTGTGCAACTTCTTATACCAAGTTACATTCATAGATATACATGATAAGCATTTTAACGCGATGTTCGACTTTTCAGGCGATCAGGCTCTCAAACGGCAAATCTGAGTGACCGATATGTCGGTTCATGAAAAGCTTTTTTGTTGCGCAATCGCCCATGTCCGCCACTTCGGAAAACCCATGGCATTAGGGAGCACGGGTCAATACGCACACGGGTAGGGGGTAGCCATCCACTAGGCGAATGGGATCGGTGGCTGCACCCAGGTCAATCAGCAGGTGCTGATGAAGCTCTACCCAGCAAAACACCGTGATGGTAAAGTCTTCAAGCGGCATGGCGGTCTCTCCGTGAGGTTGAGGTGGTTGGTTCCTCTCAGCTTAACTCGCATCGCTATGCCGCATCCGCCTGCCCTATCTCTCCTATCTTCCCTCGAAAAGTCGAACATTGCGTCATTGCAGGCAATTTAATATTAATCATCCCCCAACGTCCAACCGCCCAGGTCCTTCCAGCGGTTGACGATCTGGCAAAATAATTCCGCGGTGCGCTCGGCGTCGTAAATGGCGGAATGCGCCTCGCTTTCATTCCACGGGATGCGCGCCGCCTTGAGCGCTCGCGCCAACACGGTCTGTCCATAGGCCAGGCCGGCCAGCGAGACCGTGTCAAGGTTGCTAAAGGGGTGAAAGGGATTACGCTTGAGTCGATTCCGTTCCACAGCCGCATTCAGAAAAGCCAGATCGAAAAAAGCGTTATGCCCGACCAGAATGGCACGGTTGCAGCCAGTTTCCCGTACTTCCCGGCGTATTTCCTGGAAGAGTGCGGTCAGCGCCTCGCTTTCCGGCACGGCGAAACGGAAGGGGTGGTCGGGATCGATGCCGTTCACCGCCATCGAGGCCGGGTCAAGGCGAGCGCCGGGGAAGGGTTGCACATGATGGGCGAGCGTCCCGGCGGGGCGTAGATAACCTTGCCAGTCCATGCGCACGATCACTGCAGCGATTTCCAGCAGGGCGTCGGTTTGCGCGTTGATGCCGCCGGTTTCGACATCAATGATAACCGGGAGAAATCCCCGAAAGCGGCGAGCGATGAGTGGATTGGGAGCGGGTTCATTCATTTGCGCAGCATACCGGATTAGCCGCCGAAACGCATCTGAACCGCTGTTGATCTCCTACGCTGTTCTCAACCTGGCGTATTGTGTTCGACCCAGTGTGAGCCGGTCGTGGTATTTTCGCGCTTCCAGAACGGGGCTTTCGATTTCAATTCTTCCGTAATGAAGCGGCAAGCTGTAAATGCCGCCGCTCGGTGAACTGACCAAACCGCGACCAGCACAATGGGGTCAGAGGGTTGTAATGCGCCAACGCGGTGGATCACTAGGACATCCAGCAGCAGCCAGTTTTGGAAAGCGGCTTCAATAATGCGGTGCAACTGGCGCTCGGTCATGCCGGGATAATGCTCCAGCGTCATTTCCTGGACGGCATCGCCTTCGTTGAAATCACGCATCGTGCCGATAAAGATGGCCGTTGCGCCGTATTGACCGCTCAGGCGTTCATCCAAGCAGGCTTGATAATCCGCCAGCGCGTTGAGTGGCGCAAAGGGTTGGTCGCGTAGTTCAATTCGCATGGTTATGTCGTTTCCCCAGTCATTCTGATGCACTAAAATAGGTCGATTTATTATTTGAACGCGCCAAAATAGCACAATCCACAGAGTTCTCACTTTTCCCGATACACGCACTGTGCGATTATGACTAAAGAAATCCTATGGCATGGTTCGTGCTGATTTGAATTTCGGGCATAACTATGCACAATTCTATCGATTCCAACATACCCCCCGAGGAACTTGCCACAATGAATGCTGCTGATGTGATGAAGCTAATGGAAGAAAAAGGCGTCAAGTTCGTGGACTACCGGTTCACGGACACCCGAGGTAAGGAACAGCATGTGACCGTACCCTCCAGCGCCTTTGACGAGGATATCTTCGAAGACGGCAAGATGTTCGACGGCTCGTCCATCGCGGGTTGGAAAGGCATCCAGGAATCGGACATGATTCTAATGCCCGATCCGGTGACCGCCTGTATCGATCCGTTCTTTGAGGAACCGACGCTGGTTTTGACCTGTGACGTGATCGAACCCAACACCATGCAGGGTTACGAGCGCGATCCGCGTTCCCTGGCCCGCCGCGCCGAGGCGTATCTCAAATCCACGGGAATTGGCGATACCGCGTTCTTCGGACCGGAAAACGAATTCTTTATCTTCGACGATATTCGCTGGGGCGCCGATATCAGCGGCTGCTTCTATAAAGTTGATTCCTCCGAAGCCGGTTGGAACTCTGAGCGAGTGTATGAAGGCGGCAACTTCGGCCATCGGCCCGGCCTCAAGGGTGGTTATTTCCCGGTCCCGCCAGTGGATTCGCAACAGGACATTCGTTCCGCCATGTGCTTGGCCATGGAAGAAATGGGCCTGGTTCCCGAAGTCCATCACCATGAAGTAGCGACCGCTGGTCAAGCCGAGATTGGCGTACAGTTCAATACACTGGTGCGCAAAGGCGATGAAGTGCAGCGTTTGAAGTACGTAATTCAGAACGTGGCCGCCAGCTATGGTAAGACCGCCACCTTCATGCCCAAACCCTTGGTTGGCGACAACGGCAATGGTATGCATGTCCACCAGTCCATCGCCAAGGATGGAGTTAACCTGTTTGCTGGCGATTTGTATGCCGGACTGTCTGAAATGGCGTTGTACTACATTGGCGGCATTATCAAACACGCCAAAGCGCTGAATGCGTTCACTAACGCCTCGACCAATAGTTACAAGCGCCTGGTGCCGGGTTTTGAGGCGCCGGTGATGCTGGCTTACTCGGCGCGCAACCGCTCTGCGTCCATCCGCATTCCCTACGTCCAGAGTCCCAAGGCGCGGCGTATCGAAGTGCGCTTCCCCGACTCGACCGCCAACCCCTATCTGGCGTTTGCCGCGATGATGATGGCTGGTCTGGACGGCATCCAGAACAAGATTCATCCTGGCGATGCGATGGACAAGGATCTCTATGACCTGCCGCCAGAAGAGGAAAAGCAGATTCCCAAGGTTTGCTTCTATTTCGATGAGGCGCTGAGCGCACTCGATGCTGACCGTGAATTTCTGCTCAAGGGCGGCGTGTTCACCAGCGACTTGATTGATGCTTATATCGCATTGAAACAGGCGGAGGTGACCCGGTTGCGGATGACCACTCATCCGGTTGAATTTGATATGTATTACAGTCTGTAAGATGAATTGCCCCCTTTAGCAATAAAGGGGGCACCCTGCCTCATACCCAGGGCTGTTAAATTCTATGAAAACAGGTAGCCTGGATTACGCTGCGCTTCATCCGGGCTACGCCTTCCCTGTATAGCGATCCCGGATCAATTTCGAGTAGAACTTAACAGCTCTGCATTTCGGCCTGCAACCAGCCAATCTGGCTATACAGCATATCTAGATCCCGACGGTCATCTGGATCCCGACGGTCATCTGGATCCCGACGGTCATCTGGACTACGCTGACCCCGCCTGCGTTCAAACAGCGCCTTCTATTGTGCAGAGTACCGCTTTATTTGCCTGTCCAAAATTCGGAGTCCATTATAGAGGGATAGCTCAAAGGAAAATTCAAAGTCCCAAGGCTTGCATGAACTCAGTGAACTCCGGGGAGAAAAGGAAGCTGATTATCACTTCATTGCGGGTGACGCCACGGGTCAACGCTTCCAGCCAGAATGTTAAACCTGCTTCGTCGGGATCGCGCTGAAAGAAAGTCAGGTACACGTCAGCAATGAACTGCTCATTCGTGGTGTTGCGTCCGAGATATTCCGGGCTGTTGAAAAAGGAGATGGCCATTTCCTGGAAAACAGGTTTAACGTCAATTCCCTGCTCCTGATTTTGGACGATCTGGTTCTGCCAGTAAGCCAGACCAGCGGCATCCGGCGCCCGTTCGAGAATCGAAACGTAGTAATGAGTAATCAATATGGCCACCGGGTCGTTGTTGATGCCCAAGGTTGAAATGGGCGATACAATACCCGTCGATTGGTCTTGCTCCACATCTGCGTAGACGCTGGACGTTGCCGGCGCGACATTCGGATCCCGACCCTGGATGAAGTTTTGATCTTCGACGATGGTCTTGTAAGCCTTGTTAAGCTCCAACGCCCGTTCAGGGGATGGGTTAATCAAGAGCGTGATGTCCTCGTGCAGCGCGCTGAGCTGATCCGGCTTAATCGAGCCATCCGCATTGAAGAACCGCTGCAACACTTCGTTGTTGATCAGGAACTCATTGCCGGTGGGGTTTTGCTGTAAATAAAAGGAATACTCATACTGAGTGGTTCCATCGGCGAGCTTCACCTTCGGCTCGGGCAGTCCCTGTAAACTCTTCTGACTCCAGTGATACCAGCCGCGAGCATAGGCTTGATCAGCAGCGAGTTTTCGCGCAAAGGAGAAGATGCCGTCGCTGGTCACACCGATGCCGCTATGACAACCGATACAGAAGACATTTTCCTCGTGGGTCTGGGGTCGCAACTGACCGCTCGCATCTTCGATGAAGCCCTGGTAGACCCAGCCCTGACCATTTGCTATGCCCCGTTCCGGGTCGCCAATGATCTGGCGCAAGCGATCGGGGAAGTCATGGTTTTCCTTCTCTTCATTCAGAGCCAACGCCCGCAAACTGGCATAGGTCAACCAGAACGCCTTACGGCCATAGCGCAATTCTTTCAGACGAGGCGCCAATCGTATATTGCCGTTCTCATCGAGATCGATATAGCGCACGCTATGCAGAAACTCGGTCCCTTCAGGGAAAAGGCGCGCCGCAAGATGAAGCTGGCCTTGTTGCTGGAACACACCGGCTTGGCCCACATAGCTCATGTTACGCCCTTCCAGAGGCGCCCAGTCGTAGGTAATCCGGGTAGCGGTGGCCAACTGGCCATTCTTGTCAAGGTCGACGCCAAAACGGTTTTCATCCACGGGATCGATGGTGACATCCTGCTCGGTGAACAGGGCTTCAAGGATTGCTAAGTTAATCTTATAAACGGTCAGATCGAATTGCCCAGCAATATCGGCGCGAAAAGGTTCGGCAAGCCGAATCAGTACATCGTCAGTCGAGCCATTGGTCGGCCAGAAGGTGCCGGGAAAAGGGTAGTAAGCAAAGGCGCGCCATCCAGTGTAGCGGCCATCCGGGGCTTGATCAAAACCCTCACTGTCGAAGTGGAAGTAGGCGTCAGGAATAAAGCCGCTCCAAACGCCATCGCTATTGTAGTCCCATGCTTCGGGAAGGTTGCTCAACTGGTGGGCGAGGATCGGTTCGCCATCGTCGCCCAAGTAGTTGTCTTGACGAATATAATTGAGGATATCCTGGTCGTTGATCGCTGCTACGCGGAGAGTGTGGTCGACAAACAGGTTTTGCCAGTAATTGTGCGTCGAAGACGCTGGGAAACTATAGGAAAGCTGTAAATCGCTGTCATTGATCTGGTTGGGCCGCACCGCCTGCGTGTGGCAGGTATAGCAGGGATTATGAACCCTGCCGTGCGAGTCAATGGTTGCGGTATAACACTGGGAAGGAATGTAGGCCGCCTTGTTCACCAGGCGTGTATCTTTTAGGTTAACCTCGGCAAAGCTGGTCAGGATCAGTCCGGAACTTGCTGCAAAACAGGTGACTAGATAGCGGAATTTCATGGATGCTCCTTTCTAAAACGATATAGGCGCAGCCTCTTCTGTAGAGACTACGCCTTATTCTGTTGATTACATTTGACTGTAAGCACCCACCTCCCCTTTTGAAATAAGGAGGGAGGTGGGATTTCGCATGAGTGTGACGGGGCTAAAATCACCCCTATCCCTTCACTATTAAGGGGGAACTGAACGGTTCCCAAACTTTTCCTGACAGGACTCAGTTAACCCAGATCATTGATCCAGACGCGGCAGGGGACCGATATACCCGGTATAGGCACGGCCTTCGTCCGCAGTGACCTGCTTGTCTGAGTCGCTTTCGCCATAAGGATGTTGGACGACGCTCATGATGTACCCATGACCGCCAACATTGGCGTAGAAGTAAGGCGAAGTCGTCTCCGAACCGTAGGGGGTGGTCTGGATCCGGGTCAAGCTGCGATGATCCAGGTTATAGGCCCAGATAGAGTCGTTCTGGTGACCCGATCCGGTGTCCTCGCCGATGATCAATGTGCGATAACCTGGAATGTAAGTAATATTGTCCGGGTTAGCGATGCCATCGATATTGCAGGTGTTGTTTTCGTCTGTTCCACTGTTGGGATCACCCAGCACCAGAGCGCTCATATCCTTGACAACGTAGTCGGAACCAATCGTCGTGTCGGAACCCAGCGAATACTGATAGACACCGCCGCAGGGATTCCAGGCTACCCGCACGTCATTGGGGCCGCCGATATCGTAAGTAGTGTTGTCCACACCCTTCTTCTTGTCGTTCTCCATGCCATAGCGAATATCCGAGATAGAGACATAGAGCTTTTTATTTGCTGGATCGAAAGCGATGCCCTCTTCCTTGGATAATTCGGTAGTGACGCCCATCATCGCCGCATAACGGCGCGTCTCCAGGAAAGTCGCTGCCTTTTCCATACCGGACTTGAGCTGCAGGCATTCATGATAAGTGTTGCCTTCGGTCGCTTCATGCCCATGGTTGACTGAGGTGAAGCCGGTTGGGCAGGCGCCGGTATCCTTGCCATCGGCGTCCACGACCGGGTCGGCAGTGGTGAAGATTTGATCAAATGTGGTTTTGGCGTCTACCAAAGCGCTAATCTCAGCGTCGGAGGATTGCCCCAACTTGATCCACTCAATCGTAAAAACGCCGCCATTGGCATCGTCGTCCGGACTGGTCTGGGTCAGTTTGGCGCCATACAGCGTACCAGCGCTCAGATCGCCTGCCGTGTCAGCAACAAACATGAACATACCGACATTCGTGCCATCGTCGGACATATAGGCGGTGCGTTGATCCGGCATGACTTTAGCCAACTCAAGCGCCATGCGGCCCATGCCGTAGTGTTTAGTAATCGAGGTTTCGCCACTATCATTTAGCACATCGACCTCGATCGGATAGCCCCAGAAGTAGGGATCCATTGCCAGGCGATTACCATCGAAATAGGCATCCATTGCATGAAAGTAGGTGTCTTCCTGGCCAGAGCCGGTGATCTTGGTCCCTGTAGTGAAATTGAACAGGCGAGCGTCCGGCTCATACTCTTCGGAACCCAGATGGGTATTCCAGGGCGTCACGCTACCCGCGCAATGCACCCAGCCGCCGTGGATGCTGGACTGGTCGATGAAGTGGGTGCTGAGCGCGCTGATATGACCGGTATCCGCCTGATCAAGCTCGGAGAGATACATTGCCCCTGGCCGGTCTTCAAACTGAGAAACCATATACAGCTTATCGCCAACCGGAATGAAGGAAGAGAAGTCGTTGCTGTTTGAGATGCGCGGAGAACCGTCTTCTTCTCGAATAACTTGGCCATGTATGTCAACCAGTTGCCCGAAGACGCCGCTACCCGCGGTGTCGCCGCTGCGCAGGATAGTGGTATAACCGATCGGCGAAACAACGCCATTAACCCGCACCGCAGGGGAAGCTAGAATCGCGCGCTTCTGCGCATCGGAATAAGGGAACGGCGTGGGACAGAAGCTGAGCGCCGGGGTGACCGAGTCGCTATAGGCGATCAGCTGAGCCTGCGCAGAAGCCATGCTCTCGCTGCTCAGGCCCACTGTCGCAAGTCTGGCGACGACCTCATCAATGTCGCCGTAAGCGCCGCACTGTGTAGAGAGATTCTCCGTATAGGCGCTGGCGACCGCGACCTTGTTGGCAACGATCTCGCCATCGGCGCCCTGAGCATTCAAAAGGATGGCCAAGGTAGCGTTTTGCCGGTTGAACAGGCCGCTGTCGAGCGCCGCTACCCAGAATGCCTTACCCGCTGGCTCAGGATCGCGGTTAAACAACTGCCGATAGACGGCGTCAATCAACTGGCTGTTGTCGAGCGCGCCGTAGCGAGCTTCATACTCGGCGGAAGCGCCGAAGCTGCCAATGACCATCGAGAGATTGCCATTAGCACTGGCGAGTTGCTCGTCCCAGTAACTTAGGCCCGTATAGTCTGCTGGGCGTCCGTAGTAGGCGATGTAAGCTTCTTGAACGTCATTTTCGTATTGGGCGTAGACCGCTTGCGCCCCTAGGGTAAGCGATAAGGCGGTTATGGAAACCAACAATGGTTGCTTGTTGAACATCAAACGATCTCCATTGGCAATTTGCAGAATTGCATCAGCACACATCAGCGATTGGGTGTAAGAGGTAATTAAGCGGGCGATAGTAAGGTGAGCGGGTTACAAGATTGTGAAAGAAGGCCATGCAGGAGCGGTTGACACTGATTTAGCCCGTTGCCCAGCCGGGGGCAGGTGCAGTTTCCAGCAGTCCACGCGGCTCGCGGGCGATAATGACTGCCTGTTGCGCATTCCAGCGCAGGATTTCCAGCGACCCATCCGCGCACTCTGCTAGCGCTGTGCAACTCTCCACCCAGTCGCCGTCATTGCCATACAGTACGCCGTGAATGTCGCGCAGCGCCGCGTGATGAATATGGCCGCAAATGACCCCGTCCAAACCCCGCCGCGCTGCTTCGTGCGCCGCCGCCGCTTCAAAGCGGGCGATATAGGCAGTGGCTCGGCCAATCCGCTGTTTGAGAAAGCTGGCCAAAGACCAATAGGAATGATTCCAGCGCCGTCGCCAGTGGTTGTACCAACGGTTGGCGAACAACAGCAGGTCATAAGCCCAGTCGCCCAGCCCGTTCAGCAACGGCCCGCCGCAGCGCACTGCCGAATCACAATCGTCGCCATGGATGACCAGCAAACGCCGGCCATCCACCGTATGGTGGATAATCTCCCGAACAATTTCGATGCCGCCGACTGACAGTCCCAGATAATCGCGGACGACTTCATCATGATTACCGGGCACATACCACACCCGAACGCCGGCGCGCGCTTTAGCGAGAATTGCCTTAAGGACTTCGCTATGCGCCGCTGGCCAATACCCCCCTCTTCGCAGACTCCAGAAGTCGATCAGGTCGCCGGTCAGGTACAGATATTCGCATTCGCAATGATTCAGAAAATTGATCAGAAATTCAGCCTTGCATTCCTTGAAGCCGAGATGAACATCAGAAATCCACAGGGAGCGGTAACTTAGGGAGGCCATGATGCAAACCTATTCGCCGCGTTTCTGACCGATGAACTGGAAATAACGCCACAGACCGCCATAGGCGGCGCTCGGCGTTTCAAGCAAAGGCTGGCAGTGGGTGTGCAGCCAAGGCAGGAGATGTCCATCCATCCGCACATGATTGATCGCCATCCAGCGCTGAAAGGCGGGGAACCGGGTTCCGTGAAAGTCCACGACTGCCAGCCAACCGCCTGGCTGCAAATCCCTCAGGGCCGATTCGAGCGCTTGGAGCCAACCGGGATTGATCATTGACAAACAGTAGGAAAACACGATCAGATCGAATACCGGTTTCAGGCGCAACGGATAGTCATAGCGTTGATGCAGCAGGGTGGCCGGAATGCGGCACTGGTCCAGCTTGTGCCGCGCCCGCGTCAACATATCCGCTGACAGATCCAGTCCGGTCAAGGTGGCTTCGGGGAATTGACGAGCCAGACGGAGCAGGTTATCGCCAGTCCCACAGCCGATATCCAGAATATTGCGCGGCGGCCTGGGAAGCTCCGCGATAGAGCGAATCAAAGCCGTCCGTCCGAACAGGAAACTCCAGCGGGTGGCGTCATACAACCGGGCGTGCCAGCGGTAGTAGCGGGTCAGAGCCGCGGTATTGTGATGAGCAGGAACGTTGACCTGGACGACGTCGTTCGTGTTCATAACACCTCCGCAAAGTGCAGGCTGCCATAAGTGCCTACTCGATCCTGACGATGCAATATTTCGGTCTGCTCCGGGAAGAAACGCAGTACCCGACGGGTCCAATCCGGTAGAAAATCAAGATGATGACTGGCGGAACGGAGCAGGATGCGGCTTCCCGGACGGCTGTTGGCCAGAATCAGCCGCCATTCTTCCTCAAGCGCCTGGGGCTGATGCCAGGCCAGCCAGTCCTGATGATCGAGCAGGACGAAATGGCTGTACTGGCTCGGATTTTTCCAAAGAAATTCACTGATCGTGGCGTTGTGCGTATGCACCCGATCGCGGCGGGCGCGTAGCTGGGCGAAGTTTTCTTCTCGGAGGTAGTTGGGACAGCATTGTCCGGTATAAGCGCCGGTCAGGTAGGCCCGCCAGAAATAGTTATCGTGGATTAGTACCTCAGTTAACACATGACGCAGCTTGTCACTGATGTAGCCGATGACGCCGCCCGGATACTGCTGTTGAATTAGCCGGATTTGCGGGCGAGGCACGCCGAGCATGGCCAGGGCCGTGGGCTGGCGCAGCAGCCAGGTGCTAAACCGCCCCCACAGGGCAGGTTCGATCTGTTCATAAAGAACGCGCTGTTGATCTAGCGTCTGGGCATCGAGCAGATCGAATAAATATTCGCGCAGCTTGCGTCCGGATTTGAGCAACTGCCGACTGACCAGCCAGGCAACCGCGCCACAGGTGCCGTGATAGTAGAAGGATCGCTTACGGTTAGCCGCATCGAAATAGGCGATTTTCTTGTCCCAGAATGCTGCGGCATAGGGGGGGAGTTGGGATCGCACCGCCTGGTACAGCGCCTGAAAACGGGGATGCGCGCCTTGTCGAAACATTTGCTCCAGATCGCCAAAATCGCCACGTTCGATCAGCGCCAGCTTGAGCTGAAGCAAGGCGTTTTGCCGGGGATTGATATCAACTGCGTGAATCGCTGCCGGAGCGTCCAGCAGATAGTCCAGCGCATTGCAGCCGGCGCTGGTGAGCACCACGACCTGACTGTCCTGATTCAGATTCAGCAAGTGTCTGTCGATCCTTGGATCTTCCCAGCACATGTTGTAGATCAGGTAACGTTGATGAATGGTTTTGAACAGGAAATCGTGAGCACGATTGCCAAATTGTGCGCCGAGTTGCTTGACCATGCTGACTTGAGCCAAAGTGGAGATAGGAACTGACGGAATAGCATGGGAAAAATTGATAACGGAATGATGACAGAGTCATGACCGTTTGGTGTGGAATAACGTCCTTTATCGTCCCGCCGTTTTTCACCCTCTAGGTATGAGGGCAAGATAAAAGCACTGAAGCTAAATCTTGACCTTGACAGTCAACAATCAGACACTATCACCTAACATTCACAAAAGAGGATTCCATCATGGGCGCAACCGTTGAAAACTTTACCCCTGCTGATAGCTCCCTGCTGTTCACCGATGCCGCGGCGTTGAAGGTTAAGAATTTGCTTGAGGAAGAGGCCAATCCCAATTTGATGCTGCGCGTCTTCATTTCTGGCGGCGGCTGCTCAGGCTTTCAGTACGGCTTCACCTTCGACGAGGCTCTCACCGATGGCGATACTGTCGTGGAGAATCAAGGCGTTAAACTGTTGATTGACCCAATGAGTTTCCAGTATCTGGTCGGCGCTGAAATCGACTACACCGAGGGGCTGGAAGGCGCCCAGTTTGTTATCCGCAACCCCAATGCCGTTACGACCTGTGGCTGCGGTTCGTCTTTTTCCGCCTGATAATGATGTCTACTCCCCTCGTCCACTAATCCTGTTTCGTCTTTGCCCCAACCCCTCATCTCTGTGGGAGAGGGGCATTATTTATAAATTCTCCAAGGATCACCCATGCATTCGGTTGAAGAATCACTAGCGCTGATCAAACGTGGCGCGGTGGATCTATTGCTTGAGGAGGAGTTGGTCGAACGGCTGAAAGCCAGCCGACCGCTCAGGATCAAGGCGGGTTTCGACCCGACCGCCCCTGACCTGCATTTAGGCCATACCGTCCTAATCAACAAACTCCGCCAGTTTCAGGACCTCGGCCACCATGTGATGTTCCTGATCGGCGACTTTACCGGAATGATTGGTGATCCGACGGGTAAAAATGTCACGCGCAAGCCATTAACCCGCGAAGAGATTCAGGCCAACGCCCACACCTATCGCGAGCAGGTGTTCAGAATTCTTGATCCCGACCGCACCGAGGTGCTGTTTAACTCCGCCTGGTTCGACCGCATGACGCCGGGGGATTTCATTCATCTGGCCGCCAAGCACACGGTCGCCCGGATGCTGGAGCGTGATGATTTTGGCAAGCGCTACGCCAATGGTCAGCCGATTGCGATTCACGAATTCCTGTACCCTTTGGTGCAGGGTTATGACTCGGTGGCCATGCGCGCCGATGTGGAGCTGGGTGGCACGGATCAGAAGTTTAATCTTTTGGTCGGTCGTGAGTTGCAGAAGCACTACGGTCAGCCGCCGCAAATCGTTCTGACCCTGCCGATTTTGGAAGGGCTGGACGGTGTGCAGAAAATGTCAAAGTCGCTCGGCAATTATGTGGGCATCCGCGATGAGCCCAATGACATGTTTGGTAAATTGATGTCGATTTCCGATAATTTAATGTGGCGTTATTTCGAACTGTTGAGTTTTCAGCCGATTTATGAGATCGGCGAATGGCGGCGTCAAGTGAGCGAAGAAGGACTTAATCCCCGTGATGTGAAATTCAGGCTGGCTGGAGAACTGGTAGAGCGGTTTCACGGCGTCGAAGCCAGCCGGCAGGCTCTGTCAGCCTTCATCGAGCGCTTCCAGAAGGGCGTACTACCTGATGACCTGGCCGCAGTGCAGGTTCAATCCCACGATGGCAAACTGCCCATTGCCAATCTGCTCAAGGAAGCCGGGTTGACGGCCAGTACTTCCGAAGCCTTGCGGCTCATTCAACAGGGCGCGGTCCGGATTGATGGCGAGCGGATCGAAAATCGTGATTTGGCGCTGACTGCCGGTAGTCATCATATCTATCAAGTGGGTAAACGGCGGATTGCCAAGGTTTTCGTTCTCTAATGACCATGATGATCTGAAAATTGTATGAAAGAGTGTTGACAGGGAAGTTTCAATCTCTATAATGCGCACCTTCTTAGCTTGCTGGCGCGACTTTCGGGAAGGAATAGTGAGCAATCAGATTGAAAAGAATCTGGTAAATCAGTAGGAAGCTGGCATAGCGAGTTTTTTTAATCAGTGGTGTTTATACGTTGTCACACTTGATTGTGACGAAGAAATATGCTCTTTATTTTTACTGGTGAAAGATTTGAGAGAGGGGCCTGAGGGCGGGAAGCCGGGGTGGTGAATTTCCGATTGGCGATTAAAGCCGGGAGGAGAGGATCTGCCAAAGAGAGATTGAGAAGTAGTAGAGATTAAACTGAAGAGTTTGATCCTGGCTCAGATTGAACGCTGGCGGCATGCCTAACACATGCAAGTCGAACGGGGGTTTACGGACCCTAGTGGCGGACGGGTGAGTAACGCGTAGGAATCTGCCTGATAGTGGGGGACAACCTGGGGAAACTCAGGCTAATACCGCATACGCTCGCGAGAGGAAAGCAGGGGATCTTCGGACCTTGCGCTATCAGAGGAGCCTACGTCCGATTAGCCAGTTGGTGGGGTAACGG
>Ga0209607_1000607_pt1 | contig 31641 bp, 28 predicted proteins | sample AD_UKC117_MetaG_FD_184413 | JGI IMG/M metagenome (GOLD analysis project Ga0209607, IMG submission 184413) | Active sludge microbial communities of municipal wastewater-treating anaerobic digesters from Hong Kong - AD_UKC117_MetaG (SPAdes)... | ecosystem: Engineered > Bioreactor > Anaerobic >... | reverse complement strand
CCTGGTTTTGCACCATTTTACGGCGCAATGCCCTCATTTGGCGCTCCCGCCGCCTTCATCCGACCATTAGAATCCGCCAACTGACCAGCAAATATCAGCATTATCCTGATGGCATGGTCTTTGATACACGCCCTTGCAGTTCGCTTTCCGGCGGACTCCCAACCATAACATCCATCAAGGGCTTAATATGACAAAGACCATGCTGAAAACCCTCTCCTGGCTGCTGGCCGGCGCGCTGACAGTAGGCGCTACTCTGGCGCAGGCCGCCGACACCATCAAGGTGGGCGTTCTCCATTCCTTGTCCGGCACCATGGCCATCAGTGAAACGACGCTCAAGGATACGGTGCTAATGCTCATTGATGAGCAGAACAAGAAGGGCGGCCTACTCGGCAAGAAGCTGGAAGCCGTGGTCGTTGACCCCGCCTCGAATTGGCCGTTGTTCGCCGAAAAAGCGCGCGAGTTGTTGCAAAAAGACAAGGTCGATGTCGTGTTCGGTTGCTGGACTTCGGTCTCGCGCAAATCCGTGCTGCCAGTCTTTGAGGAGCTAAACGGTATTCTGTTCTATCCCGTGCAATACGAGGGCGAGGAATCCTCTCGCAACGTGTTCTACACCGGCGCTGCACCGAACCAGCAGGCGATTCCGGCGGTGGACTATCTGATGAACGATCTCGGGATAGAGCGTTGGGTGCTAGCAGGCACGGACTATGTTTATCCCCGCACCACCAACAAGATTCTGGAAGCCTATCTAAAAGCTAAAGGCGTCAAGGACGAGGACATTATGATTAACTACACGCCTTTCGGTCATTCCGACTGGCAGTCCATCGTCGCCGATATCAAGAAATTCGGTTCAGCGGGCAAGAAGACCGCGGTGGTCTCCACCATCAACGGCGACGCCAACGTGCCATTCTACAAGGAACTGGGTAACCAAGGCATCTCTGCAACCGATATTCCGGTCGTTGCCTTTTCGGTGGGCGAGGAAGAATTGTCCGGTATCGACACCAAACCGCTGGTTGGTCACCTGGCCGCATGGAACTACTTCATGAGCGTCAAGGACAAGGCCAACGACGCCTTCATCAAGCAGTGGCACACCTTCATCAAGGACAAGAAGCGCGTGACTAACGATCCCATGGAAGCCCATTACATTGGCTTCAATATGTGGGTAAAGGCGGTGGAAAAGGCGAAATCCACTGATCCTGACAAGGTCATCGATGCGATGGTGGGCATTGAATACCCCAATCTGACCGGCGGCGTCGCCAAAATGTTGCCTAATCACCATCTGACCAAGCCGGTGCTGATCGGCGAAATTCAAGCCGACGGGCAGTTTGATGTGGTATGGAAGACCAAGGGTCTGGTGCCGGGCGACGCCTGGTCCGATTACCTGCCGGGCAGCAAGGACATCATTGCTGACTGGGCCGATCCCAAAATTCATTGTGGCAACTACAACACCGTCACTAAGAAGTGCTCTGGTCAGAACTACTGATCGATGCTGCGAAATCCCCCCTGACCCCCCTTTGATTCTAAAGGGGGAGCAAGAAGCGTGGGGGATCCTTCCTCAACTTCCCAGGAGAAAAATCCCGCATGGGGTCCCGCACGTCCTTCCGCGCCGGGTTGACCGGCCTTGCCTTGGTGCTGTTGACGCTGTTCGCGCCACTGTCCGTCCAGGCCGCCGATGACGAAGCATTACGCGCCGTTCTTGCACAACTGCGCGAAGCCAGTTTTTCGGAAAAAGCGACGCTAGTGGAAACACTGGTAGGCATGGATCATCCCCGGATCGCCACGATTTTAAATGCCTTGGCGACTGGGAACCTGTATTACCAGGAAGAGAGTAACCAGGTGGTCATCAGCCTGAGTGACGAGGCGGAGGAGGTTCCCATCGAAGCGGCGGTGACCGGCGAAGCCTTGGGAACCGTCACCAAGCGCGATTTGGAGCGCATTATCGCTAATAACCGATTGCGGGCGCTGATCGAAAATCAACTGGCCAGCCTGGGGTTGTCCAGCGCTGATCCCCAACAGCGTCGTGCGGCGATCGAAGCCTTTCTGCGCAGTCCGAAACCTGCGGGCGTCCCTCGATTAAAGGCGCGGCTGGAAGTAGAACCGGACAAGAAAATTCAGGAATTATTGACAGCGGCGCTGGCGCTGGTTGATCTAGCCAGTCCCGATGCCGCCGTGCGTGCGCCCGCCGCCAAGGCGCTGGGCGGCTGGACACAAGCGGAGATTCGCGGCCCGTTGCTGCGGGTGGCTGCCGAAGACAGCGACCTCACCGTGCGCGAGGCAGCCAAAGCTGCACTGGCCAAAACCGAATTTCGTCTGCAACTGTTGGGCTGGGCGGAAACCTTGTTCTTCGGTCTGTCACTGGGTTCGGTGCTGATTCTGGCGGCGATTGGCTTGGCCGTCACCTTCGGGGTCATGGGTGTGATTAATATGGCGCATGGCGAATTAATGATGATCGGCGCCTACACCACCTGGCTGACCCAGCAGTGGCTGCCGGTCAACTGGTCATTGCCAGTCGCCGTACCATTAGCGTTCCTGGTCGCCGCCCTGGTCGGCATCGCCATTGAACGCGGCGTGATTCGCTTTCTCTATGGTCGGCCCTTGGAAACTCTGCTGGCTACCTTTGGCATCAGCCTGATTCTGCAACAGGCGGTGCGCTCGATTTTCTCGCCGTTAAACCGTTCGGTGGCAACCCCGGACTGGATGAGCGGCACGATTTTGCTCGGCCCGCTGGAAGTCACCCTGAACCGGCTGGTGATCGTCGGCTTTTGCATCGCGGTATTCACCTTGCTCTGGCTGGCGCTGCAACGCACCCGGCTGGGTCTGGAAGTCCGGGCGGTGGCGCAAAACCGGGCGATGGCGCGGGCCATGGGTGTCCGTTCGGCGCGGGTGGATGCGTTGACCTTCGGGCTGGGCAGCGGCATTGCCGGAGTCGCCGGGGTCGCCCTGTCGCAATTGACCAATGTCGGTCCTAATTTGGGGCAGAACTACATTGTGGATTCGTTTATGGTGGTAGTGTTCGGCGGAGTCGGTAACCTGTGGGGCACGATGGTGGCGGGACTGTCGCTGGGCGTCGCCAACAAACTGCTGGAACCCTGGTCTGGCGCAGTGTTGGCCAAGATTCTGGTGCTGATCTTCCTGATCCTGTTTATCCAGAAACGCCCGCGCGGACTGTTCCCGCAACGTGGCCGCGCGGCGGAGATTTAAGCCATGCCCTTACCTCGTTGGCTGCTCTCCGACCGTGTTGGACTGGCGCTGCTCGCCGTACTGGCAATTATCGGTATCGGCGTGCCTATTCTGAATTTGCTGGTTCCACCCGAACATCCCCTGCATCTATCCGCCTACACTGTGACCTTGCTTGGCAAGTATCTCTGCTATGCCTTGCTGGCGGTGTCCATCGATCTGGTCTGGGGCTACATGGGCATTCTCACCTTGGGTCACGCGGCTTTTTTCGCCCTGGGCGGTTACTGCTTCGGCATGTATCTGATGCGCCAGATCGGGACGCGCGGGGTCTATGGCGATCCGGTGTTGCCGGACTTCATGGTGTTCCTGAATTGGAAGGAACTGCCGTGGTTCTGGCATGGCTTCGATCAGTTCTGGTTTGCCGCATTGATGGTGTTGATCGTCCCTGGCTTGCTGGCTTTCGTGTTCGGCTGGTTCGCCTTCCGCTCGCGGGTGTCGGGGGTCTATCTGTCGATCATCACCCAAGCGCTGACCTACGCGCTGATGCTGGCGTTCTTCCGTAACGAGATGGGCTTTGGCGGTAACAATGGCCTGACCGACTTCAAGGACGCGCTTGGCTTTTCCTTGCAGGAAGATGGAACCCGAGTGGTCTTGTTCATCCTCTCGGCCCTGGCGCTGGCCGGGGGTTATCTGCTGTGCCGCTGGCTGGCGGCGACCCGCATGGGGCGGGTCTTGGTAGCGATTCGCGACAGCGAGGATCGCGCTCGTTTCCTGGGCTACCGGGTGGAATGGGTCAAAACGCTAGTGTTCACGCTATCGGCGATGCTGGCCGGTATAGCCGGGGCGTTGTATGTGCCCCAGGTCGGCATCATCAATCCCGGCGAATTCGCGCCGCTGAATTCCATCGAGGCGGTGATCTGGGTGGCGGTTGGCGGACGGGGTACGCTGGTGGGCGCGGTGATCGGTGCAGTCCTGGTTAATTACGCGAAAACCTGGCTGACTGGAGCGTTGCCCGAGGTCTGGCTGTTCGCCCTGGGCGGTCTGTTCGTGGCGGTCACAGTATTACTGCCCTATGGCTTGACCGGCTTGTTGCGGCGACGGGAGAAAACGGCATGAGCGAACTGGTTTCAGAACTGGATGCTGCGGGTCTGCACACCCCGGTCGCGCCGGTCGATGCGACGCATGGCGTTCTGCTGTATCTGGAGGATGTAACGGTCAGCTTCGACGGGTTCAAGGCGATCGACAATCTGTCGCTGTACATCGGCGACGGCGAACTGCGCTGCATTATCGGTCCTAACGGCGCGGGCAAGACGACGATGATGGACATCATCACCGGCAAGACCAAGCCGGACGCCGGGCGAGTGTTTTTCGGTCAGACTATCGACCTGCTCAAACTGGACGAACCCGCCATCGCGCGCATTGGCATTGGCCGAAAGTTCCAGCGCCCGACGGTGATTGAACCGTTGACGGTGCTGGAAAATCTGGAACTGGCTATGTCCGGGGCAAAACGGTTGCGTGGATTGATGACCACCCGGCTCACTGGCGAAGAGCGCGACTGTATCAACGCCGTGCTGGAGAAGATCGGTCTGACCGAGCACACAAGCCGACTGGCCGGTATCCTCGCGCATGGTCAAAAGCAATGGCTGGAAATCGGCATGTTGCTAATGCAGGAGCCGCGCTTGCTACTGGTTGACGAACCCGTGGCGGGCATGACCCCGGCGGAGATGGAGCGCACTGCGGAACTGCTCAAGTCGTTGGCCGGCAGTCATTCCGTAGTGGTGGTGGAACACGACATGGGCTTCGTCCGCTCTATCGCTGATCAGGTCACGGTGTTGCATCAGGGTCGGGTGTTGGCGGAAGGACGGCTGGAGGAGTTGCAAGTCGATCCCATAGTCATCGAAGTTTATCTGGGAGCGGGCGATGCTTACCATTGAAGGTCTGAACCAGTATTACGGCGAATCGCATACCCTGTGGGATGTTGGCCTGGCAGTGCCGGAAGGCGCGGTGATCAGCCTGATGGGCCGCAACGGGGTCGGTAAAACGACCTTGTTGAAATGCTTGATGGGTCTGTTGCCGATTCGCTCCGGCAAAATCACTTTCGCTGGCGTGGAACTGAACCGGTTACCGGCGGAAAAGCGCGCTCCGCTGGGCATCGGTTACGTGCCGCAGGGACGGCAAATTTTTCCGCTGATGACCGTCGAGGAAAACCTGCGAATCGGCTTGGCGTCCAATCCCCGGCGTTTGCGGCAGGTTCCGGAACTGATCTTTGAACTGTTCCCGGTGCTGAAAACCATGCTCAAGCGCCGCGGCGGCGATCTGTCCGGCGGGCAACAGCAGCAACTGGCCATTGGCCGCGCGCTGGTGCTAGAGCCGCGCTTGCTGATTCTCGACGAGCCGACCGAGGGCATTCAGCCGAACGTCGTACGCGAAATTGGCCGGGTGATTCGCCGATTGAATCAGGAGCAACTCGATCGGGTTCAGGAACAGGCCGCGATTGTTCGCGAAATCGGCATGGCGGTGCAGCGGGTGAACCAGGAACTGGGGATGACGGTGCTGTTAGTGGAGCAGAAACTGCCCTTTGCCCGCTGGGTGGCCCAACAATTCTGCATTGTTGACAAGGGTCGTACGGTGGCGACTGGGGCCATTGCTGACTTGAACGACGATCTGGTGCGGCAGTATTTGACGGTGTGATCCTTTTTGGATTACAAAACCTATTAAACTCATGAAGGCTTTCAGAAGCGGAAGTCCGGTCCATGCATACAATACGTCAATCCCCGCCCTCGCGGCGGCGTCTTTCCAGATAAAACGTCAATGCCAGCGCGCCGCCGCCGGCGATCAAGAGACTTAAGAACAAGCCTAGATGTTCCGCCAGATGGGCGAAGAATAGCGTGTAAATCTGAATAATCAGGAAAGTCGCCCCATAGCCGGTCAACATGCGCATGGCGAGGCGCGCACCCAAGCTAATCAACGCCACACTCAGCCCAGCCCACAAAGCATTGAATAGGATCAACTCGACCGCCTTAGCCTTGTACCACCAATGGCTGGCCAGATCGAAATTACCGAACAGCGACAACAGCCACAAGGCCATTTCCGCCAGAAACAGGCCAGTGGACAGCCAAATTTTGAAGAATCCCCGGTATGAGGCCAGCACCCCACGTTCGCTTTGTTGATGAATCACAGCGATAGCGATCATGGCGATCGCCGCCAGCAGAAAGCGCAGGGGGTAATTCATGCCAAACCAGTACGCGCCCCAGCCGGACGCATAGCCGGTAAAGCCGCCGAACCAGGAGAAAAACACCACAGCGCTCAGCACCAGCAATAGCACATTACCTAATCCATAGCTCAAACCCAGCAGCAACACCAGATCGATCAACAGTAGCGCCGGCCAGTTGCCGGAACCGGTCGAATAAATCGCGCCGAGGGTGAAGGTCAGTCCGATCAGCAGCAAGCCGCCCAGCAGTTCCAGGCTAAGACGGCTCCAGATCAGCGCCGGGCGGGTGCGCTTTAGCCACTGGCCGCCCCCGAAGCTGGCAATGGTGACGATGCCTAGCAGAATCGCCAGCTTTTCCAGGGTGAATTCGAACAGAGTCTGACCGAGAATGACTAAGCCGGCCACGACGCTGACTGCGCCGAAAATCAGGAACCAGCGGCCCAGCGAGCGCCAATCCCAACCAATGAGAGGATAGTGTTCGCTCAACTGCGCATGTCTTGTTTCGTCCAGCAGCCCCTCGCGCAGCAGGGCGTCCAGTTCCCGGCGAATGCGACGGTTACGAGAGATCGGATTCATGGATGCGGCTCCGGTGAAAGACGACTCCAGCGCTCGCAGAGGAAGCCAAAAATCATGGCCAATGCGCCGGCCAGCAGGAAGAACATCCCGGCGGACAGGCGATCCCAGAAATGCTCAAAGAACCGCGTGTACAGATCGATGGCCAGAAACACGATGCCAAAGCCGGTGAAGCGAGCATCGTGGAGCCGCGCGCCAGCAATGATTTGTGCGATGCCCGCGCCAGTAAAGATCAGCACCCAATCCAGCGGTTTGCCGAACAGGGTCAGAAACCACAGCGACAGATTCAGATACAGCAAGCCAAAAATCAGGTATAGCGCGCCAAACCCTGTGCAACGGCGCAATGGACCGCTTTCCAGCTGGCGTTCATGCCAAAGACCCAGAACAATCACCGCCAACGCGATGAGCGCCATCAAGCGCTCGTCCTGGATATCGGCGAAATAAGCGCCGTGTCCACCGTAGGCATGCCATGCTCCAACGCCGTGGAAAAACAGCAACAGCGCCAACAGCAGCGGCCAGCGCAGATGATAGCGGTAGGCGGTCAGAGCGGCTAGCGCGCCGGTCAGTAGCAAAAGAATGGAAATCACCCGACCCTCGTCTTCACCGCCGGCGGCCACATGCAGCAGAACCAGCGTTCCAAACGCCGCCGCCAGGCTGGCGGTGACCAGCACCGAGCCGGTGAAGGGGTGACGTTGCCGGGAATCGGTAGCCATACGGACGCCGAAATACCATAATCCCCCGCCAACTCCACTCAGCAGTACGGCGGCAACCCCCGCGGACTTGGCCATCATGGCGATGAACGCCAGCACCGCTAAGCCCAACTGGAAAATGGCGAACAGGCCAAGCCACTTGAGCAAGGCCGCCAGGAATCGTCCCTGCGTTTCGTAGCGTGGCAACAGGGTCTCCAGCAGAGGGCGGTCGATGATGCCTTGCTGATGCCAGCCGATAATTTCACGGGTGAGGACGTCGCGGGTGATCGGGCGCATCGTAGATTTCCATGTATCGTTTCGAATCGAATTTCCGGTAAAGTGACTGCCCACGCAGGGGCATTTGAAAATCTTTGGAGAGCATAATGGAATTTTTCAGCGAGTACGGGCTATTTCTGGCCAAGGCTATCACGATTGTAGTGGCGGTGCTGGTCACTGCTGGCGGCATCGTCGCACTGATCGCACGCAGCAGCGGTCACTCTGAAGCCCAGGGGCGGCTGGATATTCGTCATCTCAATGAAAACTATGACGGTATGGCGCTGGCGCTGAAGTCCGCTATTTTGCCAAAAAAGGCGTTCAAGCAATTCCAAAAAGAGCGCAAGCTCCACGAGAAGCAACGGGAGAAGACCGAGCGACGACGGGTGTTTGTGCTGAATTTTCATGGTGATATTCGAGCAGCAGCGGTGACCTCGTTGCGGGAAGAGGTAACGGCGGTGTTGACCGCGGCGCAACCCGAAGATGAGGTTCTGGTGCGGCTGGAAAGCGCTGGCGGACTGGTGCATGGTTACGGACTAGCGGCGGCGCAATTGTTGCGCATCCGCGATCGGAGGCTGAAGTTGACAGTCGCCGTGGACAAAGTGGCGGCCAGCGGCGGTTATATGATGGCTTGCGTAGCAGACCGGATCATCGCCGCGCCGTTCGCCATTCTTGGCTCTATCGGCGTCATTGCCCAGTTACCCAATTTCAATCGCCTGCTTAAGAAGCACGATGTCGATTTTGAGCAGTTCATGGCTGGCGAGCACAAGCGCACGGTGACGCTGTTTGGGGAGAATACCGATAAGGGACGGCAGAAGTTCCAGGAGGAAATTGAAGATATTCATTCCTTGTTTAAGGACTTTGTCAAAAACCACCGGCCACAGGTTGATCTTGAACGAGTGGCGACCGGAGAGCACTGGTTCGGCGCGCGGGCACTGGATTGCCGGCTGGTAGATGAGTTACGCACCAGCGACGATTATTTGCTGGACGCCAGCGCCGGGGCTGATTTGTATGAAATCATCTACACCGGTAAGAAACCGTGGCTGGCGCGGCTGCTGGCGCAAACCGGCGAGACGCTCGGGCGGTTTTGAGCCATGAGTACAACTTCTCTATGATGAAGGTACAGAGACACACCGTTTCTCATTGGCTTTGGAGGTTGCTGGCTGTCCACCTTCATTCCTGCTGCATATCCTCCCACAGCGGCGACAATTCCCGTAACCGGTTCACTGCGGCAATTACTGCGCCGGCGGTATAATCGACCTCTTCGACTGTGGTGAAACGACCCAGACTGAAACGGATTGCGGCGCGCGCTCGAAGCGAATCAACACCCATTGCCCGCAACACATGCGAAGGTTCATTCGTCGCTGACGTACACGCGGAACCGGTGGATACCGCAATATCCGGCAGGTCGGCCAGAACCGCCTCGGCAGTGACGCCCGTAAAACTCACATTCAGAATACCAGCCACGTTTTCCTGCGGATGGCCATTCAGCTCCACCCTGTCCAACCCAGCCAAGGTCTGCCATAACCGGTCGCGCAATGATCGAATTCGCGCCTGTTCGGCACCCATCTCCTCGCTGGCGATGCGAAAGGCTTCCCCCATCGCCGCGATTTGATGCGTTGGCAAGGTGCCGGCGCGTAAACCACGTTCCTGACCGCCGCCATACAACAGTGGCTCCAACCGGACGCGCACCGGACGTTGTCGGACATACAACGCGCCGATTCCCTTGGGTCCACACAGCTTGTGAGCGCTGAGGCTGAGTAAATCGACCGGCAGCTTTTGCAAGTCGATGGGCAACTTCCCAGCGCTTTGCGCGGCGTCGACGTGCAACAGGACGCCGTGCTCGTGAGTCAGTGCGCTGATTGCCGCCAGATCGTGGATGACGCCGGTTTCGTTGTTGACATGCATCAACGACGCCAGCACGGTATCCGGGCGCAACGCCTCTGCTATGCGTTCCAGTGGAATCTGGCCGTCCGGGTCCGGATCGAGATAAGTAACTATGCAACCGTTTTGCCCCAGCCACCGACAGACGTCCAGCACCGCCTTGTGTTCGGTTTTACTGGCCAGCAGGTGCCGCCCCCGCCGCGCTTGGGCGCGCATGACGCCCGTCAAAGCCAGATTATTGGCTTCGGTTGCGCCCGAGGTCCAGATGATTTCCCGTGGATCGGCGTTAAGTAGACCGGCAACCTGGCAGCGGGCCGTTTCAACCGCTCGCGCTGCCTGTCTGCCGAAAACATGTGTCGCGGAGGAAGGGTTGCCAAATACGCCATCCAGGGTCAGATGCCGCCCAAGCAGGGCGGCAACCCGTGGATCGACCGGTGTCGTTGCAGCGTAGTCCAGATAGACGGGTAAGCGCATTGCCTGCCGGCAGGGATCAGCGCGCTAGCGTTCACACCACAGCCGGTAACTGGATCGGTTGGACACGCTCTCGCCGGCGCGTGTGATGGCGATGATGCGCGTTAATTTCGCTCATAGTTGGACGCTCGACAAATTGCGCCAGCGTGATGCCTTCCAGGAAGGCAAAAATTTGCCGACTAAGATCAGTCCACAATTGATGGGTCAGACAGCGCCGCCCCCCCTGGCAATTCTCGTCACCGCAACAACGGGTCGCATCCAGTCGTTCGTCCACAGCGCTAATGATATTGGCAACGGTGACTTGATCCGGAGTCCGCGCCAGGCGGTACCCTCCTCCCGGTCCACGCACGCCTTCGACCAAACCGTGCTTGCGCAGCTTAGCGAACAGTTGCTCAAGGTAAGACAGGGAAATACCCTGGCACTGGGAAATCTCAGCCAACGTGACCGGACCCTGCCGATCATGAATAGCCAAATGCATCATGGCGGTAACCGCATAGCGGCCCTTGGTTGAAAGTTTCATGGCGGTACCCCGCAAGTTACTGGAATGGAACCATTCCCAACAATGAATTGGGCTGTGCAGGAACTGCTCAGCCTGAATTCGGACTACTTCATTAGCCTAAAGACTCGGCTCCTGGACTTAGCCATGCTTTATCCAAGTTGCAGCTCATAAAAATCAGCACTTTAATTATAGTATAAGTTTTGAACAAGAAAACTATATTAACCTACTCAATTAGTCAACTAATTTAGTAAAAGAACATCCGGTTTTTTTGCTACCTGGTAAAAATATTCAGGCGGGGGGTTGGTGAGGTTCAACGAAACGGTGACCTTGCCGCCAGCAGTAAGTCAGCCATTTATAGAGAAAGCGATTGATTCGCCAGCGGTTACAAAGAGGGTTACGGTCCGGACTCCTTGAATCAAGCGGGTCAGTTGCAAAAGAGACCCGATACCGCAAATGGGCAGTGACAACCTCGGCCAACCGGGCATCATGGTATACCCGAATGCGTAAATCAGGTTCGGCGACCGGCGGACCTTGCTCCTGACCAAACTGGTAGGTCAGAATCAATTCACTGGTATAGCGGCAACGCTCGACGACGCGCAGGTGTAAATCCATTCCACCGGGCGTGCGCGAGACCCGAACCGCTGAGGCCGGCGGCATGATCGGTAGCAAACGGCGCATGTTAATGTAATTGCACTCGTATAGATCCATCAGGGCCGAAAAGCCACCGGGCGCATCGTGCGCCAGCCACCCCACATGAGGAGGATGGAGCATGATCATTCTTTACATGCGCCCGACAACGCCAGGGATTCCATCCGCCAACCCGGGGCGCTACAGCACAATACGCTACCCTGTGCATACCAGTCGCCCAAAACGATCCGCCGCATGGAGTAGCCATCCAGCGTCCATTCATGAATCGCAGGCCGATGCGTGTGGCCGTGAATCAGTCGCTCAACCCGATGCTCCTTCATGACCCGATCTACTTCCTGACGGTTGACATCGATAATGTCGGCGGCTTTCTGTTGGATTGCTTGCCGGCTGGTTTCCCGCAACTGGCCGGCAAGCGCCCGCCGTTGTGCCAGAGGCAAGGCCAGCGTCCGCGCCCGCCAGGCAGGATCGCGAACCTGAGTGCGGAAGGTTTGATATTCGACATCATCGGTGCAGAGCGTATCGCCGTGGAGCAAGAGCACTTGCTCGCCCGCCAGGTTGATGACCATGCTTTCCGGCAGCAGTTGCAGACCGCTAACCGCAGCAAAGCGCTCGCCGAGCAAAAAGTCGCGGTTACCGTGCAGAAAGTACACAGGGACGCCCGATCCAGTCAGCGCGCGCAGACCTGACGCGACCGTTTGCCCCAATTCACTATCGTCGTCATCGCCGATCCACACCTCGAATAAATCGCCCAAGATATACAACGCCTCGGCCTGGCGAGCGCGTTGTTCCAGAAAAGTCAGGAAGAGCGTAGTGATAGCCGGACGGATCGGTTCCAGGTGCAGGTCGGAGATGAACAGTGTGGCCATGTCGCTATCGACTCACTCGCCGCTGACTTCGGTCTTGACGATCACTACGTTTTCGACCGGTACATCCTGATGACCCCGTCGGCTGGTGGTAGCCACCTGAGCGATCGCTTCGACGACGTCCATACCCGCGACAACTTGGCCGAATACACAATAGCCCCAGCCCTGACTGTTAGGCGCACGATGGTCAAGAAAGTCATTGTCCTTGAGGTTAATGAAAAACTGTGAACTGGCCGAGTGGGGATCGGAGGTGCGGGCCATGGCGATGCTGCCCACCACGTTTTTCAGGCCATTGTTCGCCTCGTTCTGGATCGGGCTGCGGGTTGGTTTTTGATTCATGTCGGATTCCATGCCGCCGCCTTGAATCATGAAGCCGGGGATAACTCGGTGGAACAATGTGCCATCATAAAACCCGTCGCGGGCGTATTGGAGAAAGTTGGCGGCGGTTGCCGGAGCATGTTCGTGATTCAGTTCAATACCGATGACGCCCAATGAAGTGTGCAGATTAACCATGATGATAAAAACTCACTCTTTTGATGGTTCGGACGGAGTCGCTGGCGCGAGCGCTGGTTCCGGTTCGGCATCCGACGAGGCAGGCTTCGAACGGTCCAGTACTGTCGCGGATTCAATGACAATTGGCGTGACCGGCACATCGCTGAACCGGTCGCCGGGTCCCCCGGAACCGGTTGGCGTCTGGCGGATCTTGTCGACCACCTCCATGCCATCGATCACCTTGCCAAACACCGCATAGCCCCAGCCTTGCGGAGTCGGTCCGCGGTGATCCAGAAATGTATTGTCCTTGACATTGATGAAGAACTGGGCCGTAGCGGAGTTGGGATCGCCCGTGCGCGCCATGGCCACTGCGCCACGCCGGTTTTTCAATCCGTTGTCAGCCTCATTCGGGATCGGGGCGCGAGTCGGTTTCTGTTGAAAGTCCGCGGTGAAACCACCGCCCTGGATCATAAAACCGTCAATGACCCGGTGAAAGATCGTGCCGTTATAGAAGCCATCGCGGACATAGGTAAGGAAATTTTCAACCGACTTAGGAGCTTGCTTGTCAGCCAACTCCAGGGTAACCGGACCCATACTGGTATCCAACCGAACTTGAGTGTCAGCAATAATGGTCGTGCTGGCCAGACCGAGAACGACGGCCGCTAATAAGGAAACTCGCTTGTGCATGGAATTATCGCCAGGTTGTGGAAATAACCAGAAAGGAGTAGGGGAAACAGGGATTTTCCCTACTCCCTACTTCCGTAACCGCGGCTTACCCCTCAGAGGGCAACCATAAGACTTCCGACAGGTTATCAAGCTCCGAGATGCTGGATTGCACTCGGGCCAGCGCCTCCATAGCCTGTTCGCGGGTGATGCCCAAGGTAAACATCGCCAGAGCCGGCAAGCGGTTATTCGGTTCATCACTCATTCCGACATGGTGCAGCAATCGATTGGCGATCAGCACCAAATTGGAATATTCAGCATGAGGTTGAGTGCAATCTTCATTATGATGCCAGCGAACCGCGGCAATCACCTCCTCGGGCATGTCCCAGGACTGCATCAGCCAGGAGCCGATCAGCCAGTGCTCAACGCCCAAGACATAGCGTTCGACGACACTGAGCGGCACGTTCTGGTTAACCGCCAGGAAGCGGTTGAACAGAAAAAAGTGGGTGGGAAAGACATGACCCAGCACCAGATAACCGAAGTTGTGGAGCAGGCCGCATAGATAGGCCAGATGGGGGTTCACATTCAACGATTCGGGGAGTAGTTTGGCCAACTCGCTGACCAGGGAGGCACAGTAGATGCTGTGCCGCCAAAAGGTTTGCAAACCGACTGGACCGTCGACTGGTATGCGAAAAGTTTGACCTATGCAGGACCCCAGCAGCAGGTTAAGGGTGTTTTCGATCCCCAAGACCTGTTCGATGGCGGTATGCAGCGAATCCACTGCGCCACGATGGCCATGCAAGGGCGAGCGCGCCCAATGCACGACCTGTGCGGCAAGACTGGGGTCCTGTTCGACGATCCAGATGATGTCGGTGGCAAGGAGGCCCGGCTGATTACGCAGCTTTAGAATCCGTTTCGCGGTTTCCGGCATGACCGGCAGTTCAGTGATCGCTTCGATGCCTTCCTGCAGTTTTGCCGGCGTATAACGCCGGGTCAGACTGGTCAGGTTTTGGGGGGTAAATGCCTGCTGGCTGATCAGTGCGTCGAGGTTCTCGGTGGAAACAGCGAACTGTCCCCAGCGCGCCGACTTGAGCAGTTCGCGGAAATCGGCCGCCTGCATGGCCACCAAAGTATTGCCATTCCCGCCATCGAAGTAGATTTCCTGAGTTTCGTCCGCGACCAGGCTGATATCCGCCAAAGCCGGTATGGCGAACGCGTCCGGCAGGGGGGGATGAGATCCCGCCTTGCAACCATGTTGTTCGAAGAAGCAGTGGGTTTCGGGACCGTAAAGCGGCTCCAGATCGCGCCGCAGTGATTGGCAGAGTATCGAAAAATCGAGAATGTAGCTGCATGGTAAAACCACCATGACCACGCCCACTGTATCTTTCAGCAGGACAATTCGCGCTATTTGTCGGGTAGCGATGCCAAGTTTCGCTGCAGCCTGAATGAGCGTTTCAGTAGAAGGACAGTTTACCAATCGATAGGGAAAACCCTGTTGGTCAAGATGGGTCCGAACGATGTCAGGAAGGTCCATGGAGGTAACTTTACCGAGTCGTCTGATTGAGATAGCGTTATATCTCTCTAAATTATAGCTTTAACTATCCAGTCTTGGCTTTGCTAACGCAATAATAATGATTAGTCTTGGCAAGATAGAATAAAACAGTTTCAATAATAGTTCCTTAAAATATTTATAGTGGAATTTTCCTTTTCAGGGAAGCGCTGTTGGCTCGCGAGGGGGCTTGCGCAGGCGTGGGCTGTAGCAATTGGACATGGCGTTTGCTTAAGGTTCTTTCCGCTGGATATCAACCTGCCGTCTGGGCAACTCGGTGTAGAAATCGTATTTGGGCTTGAAGGGATCCGCTGCCGGCGCCGGCATACTGACAGGCGGGGCCGGCAGCGATTGCACGGCGACGGGCGCAGGCGGCGTGAGCGGTATAGGTGGCGGCGCTACTGCTACCGGCGGCGGCTGGAATCGGGCGCCCTTGATGTAGGCGAGGAAACCACCAAATAGACCGATCAAAATCAATGTGATAACTAGTATACTCAACCGGCGGGCCGATTGGCGGCGCTGGCGTGGCGAAACGGATTTGTAATCGCGGCGAATACTCACATGACCTCCGGAGCTGAGACGCCTAGGAGGGCCAAACCATTTTTAATCACCTGCCGGGTCGCCAGGCTCAGATTCAACCGGGCGTCGCGTAAGGCATCGTCATCGACCAGAACCCGGTGTTCGTTGTAATAGGTGTGGAAGGCATTGGCCAGCTCCCGCAAGTAGTGAGCCAGCTGATGCGGCTCGTGGTTAAGTGCCGCCATTTCCAGGACTTCCGAGTAACGGGCCAGCGCGATGAGCAAGCTCTCTTCATGGGGTTCAGTCAATCGGGCTAGATGCGCCTGGCCGCGCTCCACATCACGGGATAGCCCTTTTTCGCGCAATTGCTTGAGAACACTGCATACCCGCGCATGGGCGTACTGAATGTAGTAAACCGGGTTATCCCTGGACTGTGATTTAGCCAGGTCGAGATCGAAATCCAGGTGCTGTTCGCTCTTGCGCATGACATAAAAGAAGCGGGCGGCGTCGTTGCCGACCTCTCGACGCAGTTCGCGCAGGGTGACGAATTCGCCGGAACGAGTGGACATGGGTACCCGTTCGCCATTGCGGTAGAGAATCGCAAATTGCACCAATAGCACGGCTAACCGGTCAGGATTTTCACCCATAGCCTGAAGTGCGGCTTTCACCCGGGGGACATAGCCGTGATGGTCGGCGCCCCAAACGTCAATGACTCTGTCGAAGCCGCGCTCGAATTTCTCCAGATGATAGGCGATATCCGAGGCGAAGTAAGTTATCTGACCGTTTTCCCGCTCGACCACCCGATCTTTTTCATCACCGAAGGCGCTGGAACGAAACCACAGCGCGCCTTCCCGCTCGTACACATAGCCAGCGTCACGCAGTCGGCTCAACGTCTTATTGACCGCGCCGTGTTCGGTAAGCGCGCGTTCGGAATACCACTCGTCATAGATCACCCCGAACCCGCCCAGATCGTCGCGGATGTCGTCGAGAATGGCGTTCAGGCCCAGTTCAAACAGAAAACGGTAGCGGTGATCGCCCAACAGGGTACGGGCGCGTTCAACGACGGCGTCGATATAGGTTTCCTTGTTGCCTGGCGTCACAATGTCGCCGGCTTCGTCGCGGATTTCGTCCGGGGGGAGATTCTGGAAAACCTGTTGCGCTGAAACCAGATAAGCGCCGCCATGCTCTGCGTAAAACCGGGCGGCGATGTCCCGCAAGTATTGGCCGCGATAACCGTTGCTGGGAAACGGGAACCGTTCGCCGCAATGCTCCAGGTAACGCAACCACAGGCTGGCGGCCAGGATGTTCATCTGTCGGCCTGCGTCATTGACGTAGTATTCCCGGTGAACCTGGTAGCCGATCGCTTCCAGTAAATTAGCGACGGTAGCGCCAAACGCTGCGCCGCGCCCATGACCGACGTGCAGGGGGCCAGTAGGATTGGCGGAAACGAATTCCACCTGAACCCGTCGTCCGTTACCGAGCGCGCTCCGGCCAAAGTCATCGCCGCGTTGCAGGATCTCGCCCACGACCGTGTGATAGGCGGTCGGTGTCAGGAAAAAATTGATGAAACCGGGGCCAGCGATATCCACTTTGGCGACATGCGCGGACATCGGCAGCGCGGAGCGGATGTTCTCGGCCAGTTCGCGGGGTTTGCGCCGGGCGGTTTTCGCCAGGGTGAGCGCGATATTGGAAGCGTAATCGCCATGCGCTCGGTCGCGGGTGCGCTCCAGGGGAATCGAAAGCAACTCGGCATCGGCCAGCGCTCCATCCTGGCAAAGCTGCTGGAGCGCCTGAGTAATCAGGTGTTGAAGATGGGTTTTCAAGGGGAAAGCCTCATGGGGGTTTCCTGTTAGGAACTGTATAAAAAATAACTGATTGATTCACCGGTATTGTGTAGGGTACGCAATGCGTACCCTACAGTGTTGTCATCAGTATGTAGGTCGGGCACAGGACGTGCCCGACATAGGCCTTCTTGTCGGGCAACGTTACGCCTTTGCCCGACCTACAGTGTGAGTTCCACAAAAATCTTCGAAGAACCATAATTAACTGATCATGCTCAGTTTGAAATGGTAACCGATGAATTTTTTGAATTCATTGACAATCTTGAACGAATCGCGCAGCACTTCCCGCTGTATTTTGTTCAGTTCCTTGGGATTCAGGTAATTATCTTGCGTCCGCCCTTCGCGAATTTTCCGCAGGCCGGCCTCGGCGCGCAAGGTCGACAGGTAGGTAAAGACCTCGATCAGCTCAATGCCAAAGGAGGGGTTGAACAGATTGCGCTGACTCAAAGCGGTGATCCGGTCCACGGTATTGGTTTGCGGTAACCGGTATTCCAGGGCCAGGCTGCGAATGCCGTGAACAATGGGGAAAATGCCGCCTTTCTTGATATCCAGTTCATCGCGGTCTTTTTCCACGACGAAATTGGTAAAGAACCCGAGCGGTGTTTCGAACGCAACGGTGGATTTGGCAAACTGGCTGTAGAACGAGCGATGATCGCCAAGCAGGCGATACATGTGGTCTTTGACATGGCGCAGCAGATTATCGTCGCCGGCCACCGCCATCGCGTCGAAGAAAATGGCGAATTGGAGAAACGAATCGTAGGTCGGATGCACGATCCATTGAAACAACTCATCCTTGAATGCAGCCATCGGCTTGGTCCAGTACGGGTTCGACACCATGATATTGCCAGGGCAACGTGGGTAGCCGAAATCAAGCAGACTTTCGGTGAATTCGCGAGTGATCCGCTCCAGATCAGGGTAGCTGAAACCATCCCGCAAGATCAGAGCGTTGTCCTGATCGGTTTTCAGCACCTGTTCCTCGCGGCCCTCGCTGCCTAGCACCAGCAGGCAGGCGTTTTCCAGCAGTTCCGGCGGCGCGATAAGAGCGAACAGTTTGCGCAACAACTTTTTATTCAGTTCCGACACCAGTTGCATGATGTAGCGGATTTTAATGCCTTTGTCATGCAGATCGCGGATGACATTGACCAGATCGCGGCTGGCCCACTTCAGGTCTTCCTGGGAACGCGCCCGGTCGATTTGCAGGGCGATCAAGTGGGAATGATTGGAGAGATAACTCAGCAGGTCGATTTGTTCGAGAATACCATGAATGGTTTTCACATCGCGGATGACCAGCCGATTTACATTGTAATGGGTCATCCGCAGCAGGGCGTTGAACAGGAAATCGTCCGGCTCCATGCTGATCAATTCGTAAGTCGCCAGCGGGCCAACAGGGTCGTCCACCGACTGACGCTGAATAATAGCGGCCTCGCGTAGATCAGTGGCAGTGACGATGCCGATTTCGTCGCCGTATTGAACCAGGATTGAATTGGTTTTATGGGCCTTCATGGTCAGCGCCGCCTGATAGATAGACTGTTGCGCTGACACGAAGACCGGTGGGTGAATATAGGCATCCTGAATTTTAGCAATCGTGAATGCCGCCAGGTCCCGGTTGTCGTCTGTTTCATGCAGGGCGGCAAGACGCTGAGAAATCTTACGATTATAGAAAGAAGCCAGTTGCGGATAATTCTGAATCGCTTGCAGGAAAACCGGCCGTGGCATCTGCAAGCAATGAGTCGGTTCGCTGACCACGAAACTGTGCAGGCTGGTTCCTTCCAGCAGAGCGCTGGCATCGAAGGCATCCTCGGCGCCATACAGAGCGATCACGCACCAGAGGGATCGGGCGCTCTTGGCGGCAGTCAGCGATTTCGCACCCTCTTGAGCAGGCTGATCTGGGTCGCCATCGATTTCGTAAACTGCGCCTTCGATGATGAAGTACAGACAGGCTGGCGTTTCGCCGGACTTTAACAACACTTCGCCCGAGTCGAAGTGACCGATCCTCAGTTCCCCGGCTAACGACGCCAGTTCCGTTTCGGCGAGCCGGTTGAAGGGGGGCTGACGGGCAAGAAAGGCTTTTTGATCCAAATTAGTCACGACAGTTCGCTTCCGAAAGGCCCAATAAGAACCCCTTCGCGGCGGAAGCCGGAAGGGGTTTTATCTTAACACATCCATTCAGTCCCCTTCTTTAACACAGAAGGGGGGTGAACGTTTAGTGGCTGGCCGCACCCTCGGCGCCGATACCGGTCTGGCACCGCACATCCTGCGCCTCGAAGGCTTCACATTCCTTCTTGGCGCGCTCGCTGGTATCGGTGATCGAGCCAATCCAGATGCCCAGGAAGGCGATGGTCATCGAGAACAGCGCCGGGAACTTGAGCGGGAAGATCGGATCACCCATATGGAGGATATCTCTCCACACCGTCGGGCCAATGAACACCAGCACACTGGCGCTGATCAGACCCAGCCAGCCACCGATCAACGCGCCACGAGTGGTCATCTTGCCGTAGTAGATCGACATGAACAAAATGGGGAAGTTGGCGCTGGCGGCGACTGAGAAGGTCAGCGCCACCAGGTAGGCGACGTTTTGCTTCTCGAAGGCAATACCGAGGAAAATCGCGATGATGCCCAACACGATAGTGGCGATTTTGGAAACCCGCACTTCATGTTGCTCGTCCACATTGCCATGCGCCCACACGTTGGCATACAGGTCATGCGAGATGGCTGAAGCACCGGCCAGGGTCAGACCGGACACCACCGCCAGAATCGTCGCAAAAGCCACCGCCGAGATGAAACCAAGCAGCACGTTGCCGCCGACTGCCGCCGCCAGGTTGACCGCCGCCATGTTCTGGCCGCCCCGGATGCCGCCCGTCGCAGCCGCATCGGCGAATTCGGGATTACCGGTCAGCAGTACGATAGCGCCAAAACCCATCAGGAAGGTCAGGATGTAGAAGTAGCCGATCCAGCCAGTGGCGAAGAACACCGACTTGCGAGCTTCGATGGCGTTGCCCACGGTGAAGAAGCGCATCAGGATGTGGGGTAGACCCGCGGTGCCAAACATTAGCGCCAAGCCCAGCGAGATGGCTTCAATAGGGGTGGTGACCAACGTGCCCGGCCCCATGATCTTGATGCCTTTGGGATGAATCTCAACGGCTTTCTGGAACATCCGTCCGGGACTCATGCTGCCATCCGAGGCCAGGTACAGCGCGCCGAAGGCAATGACGGTGGCGCCGGATAACAATAAACCCGCCTTGATGATTTGTACCCAGGTGGTGGCCAACATGCCGCCGAAAGTGACGTAGATGATGATCAACACACCCACGATGATGACGGCATAGACATAATCCAAGCCGAACAGCAACTGAATCAGTTTGCCAGCGCCGACCATCTGGCCGATCAGGTACAGAATCACCACGATCAGCGCAGCGGTAGCCGCCAGGGTGCGCATCGGCACCCGCTCGAAGCGGTAGGAGACCACGTCCGCGTAGGTGTATTTACCGAGATTACGCAGTTGCTCGGCAATCAGGAACATGATGATCGGCCAGCCGACCAGCCAGCCGACCGAATAGATTAGCCCGTCATAGCCATTCAGGAACACCAGACCGGAAATGCCCAGGAACGAGGCGGCGGACATGTAGTCGCCCGCGATCGCCAGACCATTCTGGAAACCGGTGATGCCGCCGCCGGCGGCGTAGAAATCCTTGGCGGTCTTGGTGCGTTGCGCCGCCCAATAGGTAATGCCCAGGGTAAGAGCGACGAACACCAGGAACATGATGATGGCGGGAATGTTGACCGCCGATTTCTTGACTTCTCCCAGATCGCCGCCGGCGGCTAAGGCGCTGCCAGCAACAAGCATCAAGAAGATCGTTGGGAATATGCGCTTCCAGAAGCTCATAGCACTTCCTCCTTGATTTCGTGGGTGAGCTTATCGAAGACAGCATTCGCCCGGAAGACGTAGATGCCGGTCATGGCAAAGGCGAACAGGATCACCGCGACCCCAATCGGGATACCGATAGTGGTAACGGAGTCGGGCGAGAGCGGTTGCGCCATAAACTCTTTGTCAAAGGCGATCGTCAGGATGAAGGCGTAGTAGACCACCAGCATGATGATCGCCATGATCCATTTAAACGAGTTGCGTTTGGAGACCAACTCGTGATACTTCGGGTTGCTTTTTATCTTGTGAACCAAATCGTCTTGCATCGTTCTCTCCAATTGGTGGAAGGTGAAGAGCGGGGTCGTCGTGATGACCGGGATGGGCGGTTAGACGCTGACCGCCCGCGGGTTGGACCCGCCTGACCCCGGAAGATCCGAGGGGTCGCATCCCGACTCACTTCCTTTAGTGGGCGCCTGATTACGGGGAAACCCCACAAGCCCCAAAAAGTCTAGTCGTCTCCCACGTCAAGTAAAGGGTAAAGAGTCAGGTTATTTTTTAGTGGAAACCGGCTTGACGATTCGCGGTTGCGCCATTAAGCATCATTACTTAAGCCATACTTGTTCAAAAGGCTGTCCACTGGGAGTGCGGTAGATGCTGAAATCACGCCGGTCGACGGTGAACACCCGGTTGGTTTTCTCCTGTCCCGCCAACCAGATCAAACCGGCGTCGGCCAGGTCAATACGCTGGTCGGCGTAGCGACGCAGTAAGGCGGCGATCTCTGGAAGATGAAGCGGTTCGATTTGCCGCAGGATGACACCGCCTTGATGAACCTAGTCCAGAAACAGAGCGCCATCCGCCGGCTGGAAGATTAATACAGCTCCATCGGATCAATATCCAGCGACCAGCGCACTTGGCGATCAGTGCGCTCCGCCCAGAGCAGCGGGGTCCAGCGCCCCAGGAAGCGATGCAATGCCTGACGCTGGACAGCCTGGATTAACAAATGCGCCCGATAGCGACCGGCGCGGCGCTCCATCGGCGCGGGAGCCGGTCCCATCAGTTCCAACTCGTCCGCCAATGGCTCGGCCAGCGCCAGCGCCCGTTGCAGAAATCCGGTGGCTCGCTCCGGGTCAACCGCTTCTGCGCGCAACAGGGCCTGATGGGCGAACGGCGGCAACAACGCTTCTTGGCGTTCGGTCAGCGCTTCCGCAGCGAAAGCTGCATAACCCCGTGAGACCAGGGTGCGCAATAAAGGGTGGTCGGGATGATGCGTTTGGATGATCACCATGCCCGGTTTTTCCGCCCGCCCCGCCCGTCCGGCGACTTGCAGGATCAGTTGCGCCATGCGTTCGCTGGCGCGAAAGTCGATGCCATACAATCCTTGGTCAGCGTCAATAATTCCCACCAGGGTCACATCGGGAAAGTGATGACCCTTCGCCAGCATCTGGGTGCCAATCAATAGGCGGCGACCGCCAGCCTGAATCTCGGTCAGCAAAGCTTCCAGACTGCCACGGCGGCGGGTACTGTCGCGGTCCATGCGCGCAATCCCGGTCTCGGGAAATTCCTGACGGAGCGCGGTTTCCAGGCGCTCGGTGCCCTGGCCGAAGCCACGTAAATCAACACTGCCGCACTGCGGGCAGGTGGCGTCCACCGGTCGCTGATCGCCGCAATGATGGCAAATCAACCGCTGGCGGCGCAGATGCAGGGTCATGCGAGCGTCGCAATGCCGGCACTGACTGGACCAGCCGCATTCATGACAAAGCAGGATTGGGGCAAACCCGCGCCGGTTGAGAAACAGCAACACCTGCTCATCCCGATCCAGATGAACGCGAATTCGTTCCAGCAGGGGTTGTGACAATCCCTCGCGCATCGGTTGCCGGCGCACGTCGAGAATATAAATCGGTGGTTCAGCGCCGCCGCCCACCCGTTCCGGCAAGGGGAGTCGATGGTAGCGGCCTTGTTGCGTGTTATGGCAACTTTCCAGAGCAGGCGTGGCGGAACCCAACACGACCGGAACGCCGAGTTGCCGGCCCCGCACCACCGCCAAGTCGCGGGCGTGGTAACGAAAACCGTCCTGCTGTTTGAAAGATGAATCGTGTTCTTCGTCAATGATCAAAATACCGGGCGCTTGCAATGGCGCGAAGACCGCTGAACGAGTGCCGACCACCACTCGAGCGCGACCCTCGCGCGCCAGCAACCAGGCTTTGAGCCGCTCAGCGTCGCTGAGACCGGAGTGCGACACCGCTAGCGGTCCGGGCAACCGTTCCTGGAAACGGGCCAACAATTGCGGGGTCAGGCCGATTTCCGGGGTCAGCACCAGCGCCTGACGACCACGCGCCAGCACCGCTTCAATGGCTTGTAGGTAAACCTCAGTTTTACCGCTGCCGGTGACGCCTTCGAGCAGAAAGACCTCAAAGCGGCCCAGAGCTGAAAGGATCGTAGTGACCGCCTCCGCCTGGGCTGTAGTCAGCGGCGGCGGCAGGGAATGAGGAGGAGCTGGAGCATTTTCCGACGCCGCGCGACATTCCACCCAGCCTTTGTCCCGCAAGGCGCGCAGGATGCCTGCACTGTTGCTGACGACCGCGCGCAAGGTTTCGGGTTCAGCGCCATCGGGACAACGCGCCAGATAGTCAAGCATGCGCCATTGAACCGGCGCGCGGCGCGCATAGGCGGCGTCAGCGAGCGCGGCATGGCCGGCTTCAGTAATACGCCAGACCGGCGTTGGGGCTGGGTGTGTGGCGGGTTCGCCTTGGCGCAACAAGACCGGTAAAGCGGTTGCGAAAACCTCTCCAGGGGGATGGTGATAATAGCGTTGCGCCCACTGGATTAACGCCAGTACGTCGGCGGGCAAGACCGGTTCAGTATCGAGAATCGTCAGCGCAGGCCGCAGGCTGGCGGGATTCAGCAGCGTGTCAGCGCTCAGTTCGACCAGGAACCCGACGACCTGTCTTCGACCGAAGGGGACCTGCACCCGCATTCCTGGCCGCAACACAGCAGGATCGCAGTCTGGCGGGGGCAGGTAATCAAAGGTTCGATACAGGGGCGAGGGGATGGCGATGCGCAGAATCAAGGGAACCGTTCACGAACCGCCAGCGCGGAAAGCGCCGAGCGCGCCGCCCTGACCCTGGACGAAAACCACATCGCCTACGGCGACCGGTGGGGCGACAATCGCCTTGCTGGCCGCGCGAATCCGGCCAACAATCCGGCCATCTTCCTTGCGCAGCCAGTGCAAATAACCTTCAAAGTCGCCTACCACCACTGCGTCAGTGGTGGCTACCGGGGCCGACAACCGGCGACCGGTCAAGTCGGCTTGTTTCCAGAACGTGCCGCCGGTCATCCGATCCAGCGCCAGCACCGCATCGGCATCATCACTGACATAGACTTGCCGGGCATCCACATCCAGCCCGGCGTAACTGGAAATCTCACGGTTCCAGACCAGGGCGCCGCTGCGCATATCAATAGCGGCCACATTGCCGTGATAAGCGACGAGATAAAGCGTATCGGCGAACGCTTTGGGTTCGGAATCAATATCGATCAGCCGTTCGATCTCGGTGCGGCCGTGCGGCGTAGCCACGGTTTTTTCGGTCAGCGGCAGACCTTTGGCCAGCGCCAGCACCAGCAATTTGCCACTGTCGAGTCCAGCAATCACCAGATCGCGCGTGACTAGAGGCGGGGCGCTGCCGCGCAGGCTTAGCGCAGGCATAGCGTGCGTATAGACCCAGCGGAGTTCGCCGGAATTGGCGTCGAATCCGGTAAATTTGCCATCGACAGCGCGCACCACGACGATGCCGCTGGCGGCGCGCGGCGGGGCCAGCACTTCGCTTGAAGCCCGGGCGCGCCAGGCTTCCTGACCATTTTCCTGACGGAATGCGACTACTTCGCCTTCACTCGTACCCACCAGCACCAGACCATTGTCGCTCAAACCGACGCCACCGGAAATCGGCAGATTCGTTGAGATTTCCCATAAGCGTTGTCCGCTGAGCGCATCCAGCGCCGCCACGGTTCCATCGTGACTGGCGGCGTAGATGTGCCCGTCGGCCAGGGCCGGCGTCAGGCGGATGAATTGTTTTTCAGCGCCGGAACCGATCCGGGTTTCCCAAAGCTGCTGAACGCCAATCGGTTGAGCGATAGCTTGCAACTCAGCCGGAGGGATGGAATTATCGGAATCGCCAAACCAGCCGCTAATGGTGCTACAGCCGGCGCTCAGGATCAGGATCAGGAAAGGAAACGCAAGGCGAATCATGATGACGGACCTGAAGGAGAAGTCGGAGAAGCGGGCGGCGCCGGTTCCGGAGTGGCTTCTACAGGAGCTGGTTCCGGGGTCGATTCAATGGGAGCCGGTTCAATCGAAGCAGGTTCGGTAACTGCCGGTTCCAGTGTGGCTTCCACGGGAACCGGTTCCGGGATCGGTTCGATGGGGGTCGATTCAGTGGCTACCGGTTCCGGTGCGGCTTCCACGGAAGTCGGTTCAGTGGCTACCGGTTCCGGTGTGGCTTCCACGGAAGTCGGTTCAGTGGCTACCGGTTCCGGGGTTGGCTCGACGGGAGCCTGTTCCTTGGTAACTGCCGGTTCCTCTGGGGCCGATTCGCCAACCGGGACAGTTTCCGGGGCTGGCGCTGGCGGGGCCTCGGTGACCGGAGGCGGAGGTTTGGGCGCAGCGATGACCGTTTCAGCGGTGGGCGCCGTCAGGTTGTTAAGTTTGATTTGCAGGATACGGTTGGTCCCGCCCGCCGCCAGTGCGGTGGCGTAAGCGGTGCGGGCCTTCTCGACATCCTTGCCGGCCAGGTAAAGATCACCCCGCAATTCTTCCAACTCCGCAGTCAAACTGGAGGTTGTGATATTGTCTAACTGCTTTTCGGCATCCTTCAACTGGCCAACGGCGAACAATACCCGCGCCAGGCGAAATCGCGCGATGTCCTGCAGTTCAGCGAGCTTGGCGTGATCAATGACCCATTGCAAGCGCTGGATGGCGGTGGCGTTATCGCCGTCATCCACCGCCAGCTTGGCCAGGCGCAGCGTGGTCAAGGCAGCGTAGGCGGAATTCGGGAACTCCGCCAGTAAACCCTGGCCGCGCTGGCGCGCTTGCTCGGCATCCGGTTTTTCCACCGCTTTAACGAAAGCATCATAGGTCAGCGAAGCCTGCTCCGCCTGGTTATCGCGATAGCTGTTCCAATATCGCCAGCCAAAGATCGCGGCGATGCCCAGCACGATGCCCACCATGAGGCTGAGGCCATTCTCGCTCCACCATTTTTTAAGATCCTCGACGCGTTCGTCGTCAGTGTATTGCTCCATTCGTTTGTATCCTCCAAATAATTCAGGTTAATTCTTTAAATTCTCAAACACCGTGCGCAACCAGTCAGCCGCCTGGTCCTGGGGCAAGGTGAGCTGTTCGCTCCGGGATTCGCGCAGCGGCTTAATCGCTAAAGCGCCGGCGTTGACCTCATCTTCGCCGAGGATCAGGGCGAACTGGGCGCCACTGTGATCGGCGCGGCGGAACTGGGCCTTAAAGCCGCCGCCGCCGCAGTTCATCCGCAAGCGCAATGCCGGCAATGCGTCGCGCAGCCTTTCGGCCAGCGCCAGGGCTGCGCGTTGGGCAGCGTCGCCAACCGCGATCAGATAGGCGTGTGGCGCTGGACCAACGCCCGTTTGACCGGCGGCCATCAACATCGCCACTAATCGTTCCAGGCCCATGGCGAAACCAATCCCCGGCACGGCCTGGCCGCCCAGTTGTTCGATGAGTCCATCGTAGCGACCACCGGCGCAAACCGTTCCCTGCGCGCCCAGGGTTGCAGTGACCCACTCGAAAACGGTCTGACTATAATAATCCAGCCCCCGCACCAAGCGCGGGTTAATTTCATAAGCGATGCCCGCAGCGTCCAGCAAACCCTGCAAGGCTTCGAAGTGACTCTGGGATTCGGCGTCCAGATGATCCAGCAACGAAGGCGCTTCCGCAATCACCGTTTGCATCGATGGATGTTTGCTATCCAGAATGCGCAGGGGATTGGTTTGCAACCGGCGTTGACTGTCTTCGTCCAGCTCGCCCCGCCGCGCCGTAAAGTAGGCGACCAACTGTTCCCGGTAGGCCGCGCGGGCGGCGCTGGAGCCGAGAGAATTCAATTGCAGGGTCACTTCGCGGATACCCAGGCGCCGCCAGAGCCGGGCGGTCAGGGCAATCAATTCGGCGTCGATGTCGGGACCGGCCATGCCGTAAGCCTCGGCGCCGATCTGGTGAAATTGGCGATAGCGGCCTTTCTGCGGCTTTTCATAGCGAAACATCGGACCGGCATACCACAGCCGCTGCATCTGATTGTGCAATAAACCGTGTTCAATGCAGGCGCGCACACAACCGGCGGTGCCCTCGGGACGCAGGGTCAGGCTTTCACCATTGCGATCGTTGAAGGTGTACATCTCCTTTTCGACAATGTCGGTGACCTCGCCAATCGAACGGGCGAACAATTCGGTTTTCTCAACCAGCGGCAGGCGGATTTCCTGGTAGCCATAGGCGGTTAGCACTTCACGGGTTGTTGTTTCGAGTAATTGCCAGTGCGCCGATTCAGCGGGCAAAATGTCATTCATGCCACGAATGGCTTGAAACTGCTTGGTCATGAGCGTGTTCATTTACTCCCCTCGCCCGTATGCGGGAGAGGGGTTAGGGCTGCCCGCATGCGGGAGAAAAGTTGAGGGTGAGAGTTGTTTCTTAATCGCGATCCAGAGTAAACCGGCTTACTGTGCCGCGCCGGGGCACGTAGACCGTGGTGTCGACCAGTCGGTCATCCAGGATAATGCGCGCGGCGGGCGCGTTGCCCAACGTTACCTTGAAAGGCGCTGGCCCCGACAGAGTATGCGTCGTATTGGCGCGCATCAGCTGGCTGGTCAGCACATTGCCCTGGGCGTCCTTCACCTCGACCCAGCAGTCATTGCTGAATTCCAGTAGCAGCTTGGCCTCGCCACCGGCATTTGTGGTTGCTGGGGAATTTTCTGCCTGCGTGGTAAAGGCGGTAGGGGCGGCAACCGCGCTTTGGACCCCGGATACAGAGAGAACTGACGTGGATGGCGAGGGCGCTGATGCGGCGGAAGCCGGGGTTTGCGTAGCGGTGAAAACGACCGATGCAGCGGTCGGCGCGGCTTCTCCGGTCATCGATTCGGCAGACAGCGGCGCAGAAAGTTGCCCACTGTTCGTTGACGCCGTTGGCGCAGGGTCCGACGGGGCTAGCTTCTCCGAATAGGCCGTTTCCACCGATTTAAATTGAAACGGATATTGAACCTGCGTCGTCGTCTTCAACGGGTTATTGGCCACTGGGTCGGCGTCGCTGGGCCGCTCGTCCGACCACAGGATCGCCAACCGGCTCGGGTCCAGGTCAGGCAGATGCTGGATAGCGGTCCAGCCAACGCCGATCAGCAGCGCCAGGTAGAACAAGCCGCGCAGATCGCGCGTCCGGGTCTGGCGACGCAACGGATGCACCACCTGGAGCGGCGGCGGCGCCTGGCTGACGACGCCGATCTGCTCACGATAGCGGTCCAGAACCTCATGGTCCGGCATATTGAGCAGTCGGGCGTAGCGGCTCAGATAGCCGCGCACGAACACGGGCGGCCCCAATCGGGCGAAATCGTCATTCTCGATAGCCTGAATGATCGATGGATTCAGCATGAGGTGGCGAGCCACATCGCGCGGTTCGGCACCAAAGCCGGCGCGGACCTGAGCAAACCATGCGCCTAGCGATTCAGCATGGGCGCTGACGGATTCGGGTAACGAAGTAAAGTCGACGGCGATCTCATTAGACATAAGCTATTCCGGCTGTTTTAGGCGGCGGGCTTCATCGGAGTTCGGATACTGCGCCTTCAGGAGTGCGCCATAGTCCCGGCGCAAGAGCGGGTCTCCATCCTGGGAGGATTCAATGGTGATGCCGAGCCACAGGCTTTGCGGCGTGGGGCGGCTCTGGCTGTGGTAGCGTTGCAGGAAGGCGCGCGCCTGCAGTGTTTTGTTCTGCGTTTGACTGAGTCGAGCCAGTTCGAACAGGGCGCTGGTATTGTTGGGATTGAGGTCCAGGGCCTGTCGCAGCCAGGCTTCGGCCTGAACCGGGTCGTTGCGCTGGCGGGCGCATATGGCTAAACCCGCGTAGGCTTCCGCTGCATTGGCGCCGGCGTTGTTCGGATCGGCGATGATCCTTTGAAATTCGCTTTCGCCCTCGGCGGTGCGCACCGGTTCTCGCAAGCAGAGGAAACGCGCATAGTTCAGGCGCGCTAGAGTGTAGTCGGGTTTGAGGTCAAGCGCCCGCTGGTAATGCTCGGCAGCGGGACCGTATTCACGCATTTCCTCATACAGCACGGCGATGGCGTTATGCGCTTCCGGGTAGTCGTCTTCGTATTGCAACGCCTTGAGCAATTTTTCCGTCGCCACCTCGAAATGGCCGGATTGCATATAGCCGACGCCCAGTTTGAAGTTGGCTTCGGCAACATTGCGGTTGAACTCCTGCTCCTGGGTGCTGGCGCAGGCCGCCAGCCACAGCGTCAGGGAAAACAGGAGGGGAATAGGGTTCATGGATTGCATGGCGGTTCTCCCTTAGCCGGTTGCAAGCTGCGCCGCACGCTCCAGACGGCGGCCACGCGCCTGCACCTGACCGGCGAGCTGGCCGCAGGCGGCGGCGATGTCATCGCCACGAGTCTTGCGGATTACCGTAGTCAGGCCGTGGGCCATCAACACCGCCTGGAAACGGGCGATCGCCGCCGGTCCGGAGCAACGGTAGCGCGCACTCGGAAAGGGGTTGAACGGAATCAGATTGACCTTGGACGGGATATCGCGAATCAATGCCGCCAGCGCCCGAGCGTAGGACTCGGAGTCGTTGACGCCATCCAGCAGCACGTATTCCCAAGTGATGCGGCGATGCGGCTGGTCAGCAATGTAATTCTTGCACGCCGCCAGTAGTTCGGCAATCGGGTATTTGCGGTTCAGCGGCACCAGCTCATTGCGCAGCTCATCATTCGGCGCGTGCAGGGAGACGGCAAGGCTGATCTCGGAGACTTCCCGCAAGCGATACAGTGCCGGAACCACGCCCGCCGTGCTAAGGGTGACGCGGCGTTTGGAAATGCCAAAGCCGAGATCATCCTGCATTAAATCGGTCGCTTTGACCACGTTGGCGAAATTCAGCAACGGTTCGCCCATGCCCATCAGCACGATGTTGGTGATAACGCGGCAGCCGTTGCGCGGATCGTCCAACAACCGGCTGGCCTGCCAAACCTGGCCGATGATTTCGGCGGTGCTGAGGTTGCGGTTAAAGCCCTGTTGAGCAGTGGCGCAGAACGAGCAGTCCAGGGGGCAGCCGATCTGCGAAGAGATGCACAGCGTGCCGCGATCCGGTTCGGGAATGAACACCATTTCGATACCGTTGCCGCGATCCAGTTGCATCAACCATTTGTGAGAGCCATCGCGCGAGGGTTGGTCTAGCGCGACGCGCGGAAGACGAATCTCGGCGCACTCGGCCAGCCGCTCGCGCAACGCCTTGCTCAGATTGGTCATGGCGGCGAAGTCGGTGACCCGCTCGTGATAAACCCATTTCATGAGTTGGGTCGCGCGAAAGGGTTTCTCGCCGAGTCCAACGAAGAACGCCTCTAGATCGCGGCGATCCAGATCGAGGAGATTGATCCGTTGGGCGGTTGGGGTCACGACGATGCGCTCGGGTCAGTAAGGGACGGTGAGCTTAGAGAGTGCGCGGGCACAAGCCATTCTGACCAAAGAAGAAAGCGATTTCGACGGCGGCGGTTTCCGGCGCATCCGAGCCATGCACAGCGTTTTCGGTGATGCTCTGAGCAAAATCGGCGCGGATGGTGCCGGGAGCGGCCTGCTGCGGATCGGTAGCGCCCATGATTGCGCGGTTCAGGGCAATGGCGTTTTCGCCTTCCAGCACCTGAACCATGACCGGACCGGAGGTCATGTAGTCGATCAATTGCCCGAAGAATCGGCGCTCGCGGTGAATGGCGTAAAATTGCCCGGCCTGTTCGCGATCCAGATGGAGCATCCGGGCGGCGACAATGCGCAGACCCCGATCCTCAAACCGGCGATAAATCTGGCCGATGATGTTTTTAGCCACGGCATCGGGCTTAATGATGGACAACGTGCGTTCCACGGCCATGCAGGACTCCAGCAGTATGAGAATAGGGTTGGTTGGCGAGGCGATTTCCAACGAGCGTTGGACCTCGATCAAGTTTAACGATATTTTAGTGAGACCGGCAACGCGGTTTCCAAAAATCATTCCACGGTTTTTTTCAAGCGTATGGTATCTATCAAAATAAACATTAAGAAAACAGTATAAAAATCATTTCTAAAAACGCGATGTTCGACTTTTTCGAGGGGAGATGAGGGCAGGCGGATGCGGCATAGCGATGTAGGCTAAGCGGAGAGGAACCAATCACCTCAACCTCACGGAGAGATCACCATG
>Ga0209607_1000606_pt1 | contig 31642 bp, 26 predicted proteins | sample AD_UKC117_MetaG_FD_184413 | JGI IMG/M metagenome (GOLD analysis project Ga0209607, IMG submission 184413) | Active sludge microbial communities of municipal wastewater-treating anaerobic digesters from Hong Kong - AD_UKC117_MetaG (SPAdes)... | ecosystem: Engineered > Bioreactor > Anaerobic >... | reverse complement strand
AGAGGGAGCAGGGCGAGAAGCGAGGGAATTATGCTGTTGTTTCCAGAATCGCATAAGATTTCTAAAGCTTTCAGCGTATGGGCCAACGAATCAACCGGCCAAAGAAACGCAACACCGTACTGGGCATAGACCTGCACCTTGACCATCCGATCCTTATAAGCTGTGAAGGGGGATAAAATTTCGCAGACTCAACCTGGAATGAACAGCATTTGCACGTTGTTGAGGCTAGAACAATGCCAGCGCCTCCAAGCAGCGACGGCGGTGCATATCACCCTGCCCTGGCGGAATCCGCACGCCTGGTAACTGCAAGCCATAACGGCGGCTCTCGGTTTCAGCTTTGAGCACCCACTGACAGAGTTGCGCCAGCCGTGCCTCAACCGGGTCATCGCCCAGAAGTACCCAGTCCAGCCACAACTCCGATCGGGCTTGATCGGTAAAGCGCTTGACCAGCAATTGTTCACTGCGGCCAGCCGCCTTCCAGGCGATCCGGCGCGGGGAATCACCGGGTGCATAAGGCCGGAAACCAGCATAATCCTCACTGCCCGGTCCCACCTCCTGTAAACCACCGCCAGAGCTGTTTGGCAACGCTGCCGGCAATGGACGTTGTCCTCGTGGCTGCGGATAAACCAACGCTGCTGATTCGAATTCCACCCAGCTCCATGATTGGAGCAGACCCAACGGGAAGCGCGTCAATATCCGGATGCGCCCCGGCCGCAACCAGCCACGTTGCGTTGCTGGAATTGTCAGCGTTGCGGCCGCCGCCCCTGAAGGCGGCACATCGACATAGCTGGGTGGCTGATCGCGCCATTGCAGGGCAATGCCATAACGGGGTTCCGGACCGGGATTTTCCAGGCGAAAACACAATCGGGCGTCCTGCCCAACAAAGGCAGGCTCCACATCAGCCGGATGGATGATCAGCCCTAGCAACGTATCATGCGCCTGCCACATACTGTTATGGGCTATAGCAACCAGCAGAAACGTGAAAGCGAAGCCCATGCTATTGCTATAGTTGATCGACCAGAGGAACAGCACGAACAACAACGCAGCAAAGGCATAGCCATAGCGCGTCGGGAGGATATAGATGCGGCGGCGCTCTAGCCGCACCGGATCGCGCGCTGGCCGCTGACCACGGGTGACCCAAGCCTCGAAGCGTTGCCGCAACGCTGTAAACATGACAGCAAACTCAAGCCGGCAGAGCCACCGCTTCGAGCAACTGCTTAACCAGCGCGGTGGATGACTGCTCCAAATTATCATCGCCGGGGTGCAGGCGATGGCCAACGACCGCAGGCAACACCGTCTGCACATCCTCCGGAAGAGCATGGCCACGCCGATGCAGCAGCGCCCAAGCCCGTGCCGCCCGCAGCAGTCCCAATCCGGCCCGGGGCGACAACCCGCCCCGGAAGCGATTGGACTGGCGGGAAAACGCCAGCAATGCCTGCACGTAATCCAGCAGCGGCGGGGCCGCGTGAACGCTCGCCACTTTGACTTGCGCCTCATGTAATTGTGCCGCGGTCATGCTCACTGGCAAGCGCGCCAGCACTTCGCGGCGGTCCTCGCCTTCCAGCAACATCCGCTCGGCCTGGGCATCGGGATAGCCGAGTTCAATGCGCATGAGAAACCGGTCAAGTTGCGATTCCGGCAAGGGAAATGTCCCAATTTGGTAAGCCGGATTCTGTGTGGCGATCACGAAAAACGGCTTTGGCAGCTCGCGGCTTTCGCCTTCGATAGTCACTTGACCCTCCTCCATCGCCTCCAGAAGAGCGCTTTGCGTCTTGGGCGTGGCGCGGTTGATCTCATCGGCCAGAATCAGTTGCGCAAAGATTGGCCCGGGATGAAACACAAAGGTTTCGCGCTGGCGTTCGTACACTGCCGCACCGAGAATATCCGCTGGCAGCAGGTCGCTGGTGAACTGGATGCGTTGGTATTGCAAGCCCAAGCAATGCGCCAAAGCATGAGCCAAGGTTGTTTTACCCATACCAGGCAGGTCTTCGATCAGCAGGTGGCCACGCGCCAGCAGGCAGGCCAACGCCAACCGGATCGCCGGTTCCTTACCCAGGATCGTGGTGCCAACTTCCTGGATAGTCAGCTCCAGCCGGTCTTCGAGCGTCGCCACTGGCTCAGTCCTGCCGGCGCAAATCGCGCTTGAAGCGTTTGAAATTCTCGACGTAACGCCCTGCCGACAAGCGTATGCCTTCGATTTCCTGCCCGGTCAAGGTGCGCACCACCTTGCCCGGCGAACCCATGACCAGCGAGTTATCCGGAATAATTTTGCCTTCGGGAATCAAGCTGTTGGCGCCGATCAGGCAATTTTTGCCAATCACCGCCCGGTTCATGATGAGGCTCTTGATGCCAATCAGGCTGTTGTCACCGATGATGCAGCCGTGCAACATCGCTAGATGACCGACGACGACATCGCGGCCAATCGTCAATAGAATGCCTGGATCGGTGTGAAGAATCGATCCATCCTGGACATTGGAATTCTCGCCGATGGTAATGATGTCATTATCACCGCGCACCACCGCATTGAACCAGATACTGGCATTGTGCTTAAGGACAACCGAGCCAATCACGGTCGCATTGTCGGCGATGAACCAATCCTCGCCATGAAATTCGACCCTGCGGTCGCCAAGGGAATAAATCACCGGATCCTCCTGAGAGTGTGCGGGGGATTTGAGAAAACCGGGGCAGTATAAACAAGATTAGCAGACAGACGGCGAGCCGATGGAAGAAGCCAGGAAGAAATACAGATCGGCAATACTTCGCCATTCGCACGTCTGGGGCGGGATGAGCAATGCCAAACCCCTTACGGGGCTCGGCTTAAGCGGGATTAACGCTAGACCATCAATCGCAGCCTTAGGGCTTGTAATAACCCACAGCGCAGATTTGATCGCCTACTTTTTCAACATACGCTACTTTCTCGGAAGGTTTTTCTTCGCCCGGACGCGGCCACATGTAAGTCACTTCGACTATTTCGCCTTCTTTCGCGTCCTTGTACATTGCCTCACCGAGCGCTTTGCCAGACTTGTCCTTCAGATCTTTCAAACTCTTGCCAACCAGCTTCGGGTGAGCCGTGAAATTACCATCGGGACCGCCGCAGAATACGTATAAGTCTTTCTCTTTAAAGCCGCCTTCACCTTTAGTAAACGCTTCCAGGGCCTTGGCCTCGTCGGCCTGTACTGCAGCAACGGCCTTTTCCAACATCATCTTGGCTTCTGCGGCGGTGCCAAAGTCAGTCGCCCATGCACTGCCGAAAAACCCCATCGCACAGAATGCAGTGACACCCATCAGTAATTTCTTGTTCATCAATCAACCTCCTTTGTGCATTATCGCTCTGAATTTTCAGTTGTACATCGCCATACGGGGGCGACGCTTTCAAACTGTAGACGGTGAATTGGGGAGTAACAAGGCGCGATGCGTAAAATACACCTCCATCAATATTGTTTTAATTTGCAACCTAGATCACAGGCAAATGTGCTCCGTTACCTTGACATGAACCCTTGCAGGAGGTCATTCAAAAACCGCAAGCCCCGGTCAGTCGGCTGCAACCGGCCGGCCGTGGCTTCCATCAGCCCCTTGGCCCGCGCCTGGCTCCATGCGGGCTCCAGCGCCGCCAACGGCAGACCGGTCCGTTCGCTGAAGCACGCAGCGGGTACTCCTTCCACAAGCCGCAAGGCGTTCATCAAAAATTCCACCGGCAAATCAGCTTCCCGGACGGGTTCATCACCGCCGATACCCGCTGGCGTTCCGGCTTGAGCCAGATAGTCCCGTGGATGTTTGCGCTTCCACAAGCGGCTTATCCGGCCTGCAACCGGATCGGTCAATTTGCCGTGTGCGCCGGCACCGATGCCCAGATAGTCGGCAAACTCCCAGTAATTAAGATTGTGCCGGCAACGCCGGCCTTCGCGAGCGTACGCCGAAACCTCGTAACGCTGATAACCCTGACGTTCTAGTTCAGCCCCTATTCGTTCTTGGATAGCATCGATGATATCGTCATCAGGCAGAGCAGGCGGCGAATGATAGAAACGGGTATTCGGTTCAATCGTCAATTGATAGCAGGAAAGATGCGCAGGCTGCAAAGCCATCGCGTTGGCGATGTCGGCCAGCGCGTGCTCAACCGTCTGTCCTGGCAGACCAAACATCAGATCCAAATTGAAGTTGTCCAGCCCGGCAGCATGGGCAGCCTCAGCAGCAGCGAAAGCCGCGCGGCGGTCATGAATGCGCCCTAACGATTGCAAATGCCCCTCGTTGAAACTTTGCACACCGATCGACAGCCGGTTGATGCCAATTTCATGAAATTCGGTAAATCGACCCTGTTCGACCGTGCCAGGATTGGCTTCCAGGGTGATTTCCAAATCCGGGCGTAACGGCAACCGGGCACGCAGACCTGACAATAGCCGTTCCAGCGCTTCGGCAGAAAACAGGCTGGGCGTACCGCCACCGATGAAGATACTGTCGATGCGCCGTCCCCATACCCGAGGCAAATCCTGCTCTACATCAATCAGCAAGGCATCGATATAAGCTTGTTCTGGTAGCGGCCCGCGTCTTTCATGCGAATTAAAATCGCAGTACGGACATTTGCGCACACACCACGGTATATGGATATACAGGGCGAGCGGCAGCGTTTCGTGAAAAGTTAACATCGACCCGTCCATCATGAAGCCGGTTGCTCTTCCGGTAGCACCGCCCTTGCTGCAGCCAGCATCCAGAATTCCGGTTGCCGCTTCAAGATGTCGACCAGTTGCGCCAGCGCTTGGCCGCGATGGCTCAGCCGGTTTTTAACCGCCAGATCGAGTTCAGCGGCGGTTTGCCCTTCACTGGGGACCAGAAATACGGGGTCGTAACCAAAGCCGCCTGTACCATAGGGCTCAAAAGTGATTAGACCCTCCCAGCGGGCCTGGCAAATCAGCGGCGTTGGATCAGCCGCATGCCGCAGTAAAACCAATACACATTGGAAATACGCGCCGCGCTGTTCAGCCGGTGTTTCGCCCAATGCGTCCAGCAGCTTGTCCAGATTGCCGCGGTCGCTCGCGTTGGGACTGGCATAGCGGGCCGAATACACGCCGGGCGCACCGCCCAGCGCATCGACGACCAATCCAGAGTCGTCGGCCAGAGCCGGCAATCCGGTATGATTGGCCGCGTTACGAGCCTTGATCAATGCATTCTCGACGAAGGTCAGACCCGTTTCCTCAGCTTCCGGTACATTCCATTCCGATTGCGGCATGATTTCCAATTCCAGCCCTGTCAGAGCGGCGCGGAATTCTCGCAGCTTACCGGCATTGCTGGTGGCCAGAACAATATTGTGCATCCGTCTCTCCATTCGCTATCTAGCAGCCTTAGCCCGGCAGACCCAGAGCTGCCCGCTGTTTGGCCAGTAATTCTGCAATACCGCCTCGCGCCAATTCCAGCATGGACTGTAATTCCTCCATGCGGAAGGCATGACCCTCGGCGGTACCCTGGATTTCGATGAAGGCCTGAGCGTCGTTCATCACGACATTCATGTCAGTTTCGGCTTCGGAATCCTCGGCGTAGTCCAGATCCAGCACTGGCACGCCTTGATAAATACCAACCGATACGGAGGCAACCTGGCCATGCAACGGGTTTTTCTTAATCGGCTTCCGGTTGCTCAAATAACGCACGGCATCGGCCAGCGCCACGAAACCGCCGGTAATCGCCGCAGTGCGGGTACCGCCGTCGGCCTGGATCACATCACAATCGATGGTGATAGTGCGCTCGCCCAGCGCTTCCAGATCCATCACTGCCCGCAGTGACCGGCCAATCAGCCGCTGGATTTCCAATGTGCGCCCATCCTGCCGGCCCCGGCTGGCTTCGCGTTGTGTCCGGGTGTGGGTGGCGCGCGGCAACATGCCATATTCCGCTGTCACCCAGCCTCGCCCCTTGCCTTTCAGAAACGGGGGCACCCGTTCCTCGACGCTAGCAGTGCAGATCAAACGAGTGTCACCGAATTCCACCAGCACCGAACCTTCAGCGTGCCGGGTGAATTGGCGGGTAATACGGATCGGGCGCAGTTCATTGGCGGCGCGGGTGCTGGGACGCATGGGCGTGGTTTCCTGTAGTCAATACGGATCAAAGAGTTCAGGAATGGACTATAGCAGAACCGGCTGCGATGCCAGACAAGACGGTTTTACAGCACGGTATAGGAGGATCTTCTGCTCCAGACGCGCTAATTGCGCAGTTTCGGCCTAAGATTAAGCCCATCAATAATGACGCACTACCACCAAAGATTGAGGATGCATCATGTTACGCAGCATGACCGCTTTTGCGCGCCAGGAACAGTCCAGCGCGTGGGGAACGATGATCTGGGAAGTACGCTCGGTCAATCACCGCTATTTGGAAGCCTCGATCCGTCTGCCGGAAACTCTGCGCAGCTTGGAATCGCTAGCGCGCGAACGCATTGCCGCAATGCTGAGCCGCGGCAAGGTGGAGAGCACGCTTAAACTGCAAACGGCGGGTGCAGCACTGACTGCCATCACGTTGAATCAACCTCTGGTTGAGCGCCTGCTGGAAGTTGCGGGTGAACTGGAACACATGATGGGACCGGGCACCGGGTTGCGTCTGGTGGATGTGTTGCGCTGGCCGGGAGCGGTCACTGAGGCCGAACCGAATCTGGATGAAATCAAACAAACCTTGCTTGATGGCCTCGACGCTGCACTGGCGGAACTTGTGGTTACCCGGGAGCGAGAAGGCCAGCGCACCACCGAAATGATCCGGCAGCGTTGCACAGCAATGCGCGAGCAAGTGAAGCAGGTACGCGCCCGCCGCCCGGAAGTCTTGGCGCGCTGGCGGGACAAGCTGCTAGGCCGATTAGCAGAAATTCCGGCAGATGCAGATCCTGGCCGGCTAGAGCAGGAATTGGTGCTGATCGCGCAACGTCTCGATGTGGATGAGGAATTGGACCGGCTGGAGACGCACCTTGATGAGGTCGAGGCGGTGCTAGAGCGTACCGAGCCGGTCGGCCGGCGGCTGGACTTTCTGATGCAGGAACTCAACCGCGAGGCGAATACGCTCTCCTCGAAATCTGCGGATGCAGACACGACACGGTCGGCGATTGAACTTAAGGTGTTGATCGAACAGATCCGGGAACAGATTCAGAATATCGAGTAGATTTTCACAGCGTTTCACTCTTTCAACACCCGGTCTGAGACAAAACCACCCGTTACAAGGGTAACGATACCCATTAGGATCACCTATAATTAGAAAGGTAATTATTCTTCCACAATGGAGGTATCCCGATGGCCGCCTCGTCCGCCCCTGATTCAAAGAACACTGATTTCAACAAGCTGGCACAGAATTTCTCTAAAATCATCGAACAGAGCCAGCGTGTGTTGCAGGAATTCCTCAAACGCCAGGAAGGCGGTGACCAGCTCCCAATCATGGACCCCGCCATCATCAGCAAGTCCTTTCAGGAACTGTTCGACAAGCTACTGAAAAACCCAGACCAGTTGATCGCGGCCCAAGTCAATTTCTGGAAAAACTACCTTGATCTGTGGCAGGCGACCGCCCAGCGGATGCAGGGCAAGGAAAGCAAGCCGCTCATCGAGCCGCCGCCTGGCGATAAGCGCTTCAAGGACGAGAAATGGGCGGAAAACGCGGTGTTCGATTTTATCAAGCAATCCTATCTGCTGGCCGCCGATAGCCTGCAAGGGCTGGTTCACAAGGTCGAGGGATTGGACGACAAGACTGCCCGCAAGGTCCAGTTCTACACCCGTCAGTTCGTGGATGCCATGGCGCCCACCAATTTCGTGCTGACCAATCCGACCGTGCTCCAAACCACGCTCGATTCCGGTGGGGATAATCTGGTCAAGGGTCTCCAGAATCTGCTGGCGGATGTAGAGCGCGGCCGCGGCCAGTTACAGATCAAGATGACCGATCTCAAGGCCTTCAAGCCGGGCGAGAATATCGCAGTCACGCCGGGCAAGGTCATCTTTCAGAACGAGTTGATGCAACTTGTTCAATACAATCCCAGCACCCCGGCCGTCCATCAGCGGCCTTTTCTGTTCGTTTCGCCCTGGATCAACAAGTTTTACATCATGGACATGCGGCCCAAGAACTCGATGGTCAAGTGGATGGTGGACCAGGGCTTCACGGTGTTCATGACTTCCTGGGTCAACCCGGACGAACGCCTGGCGCACAAGAAATTCGAGGACTACATGCTGTCCATCGTGGAAGCGATGGACGCCATTGAGCAGGCTACCGGCGAGCGGGAAATTAACACCGCTGGCTACTGCCTAGGCGGAACAATCCTGCTGACCACACTGGCCTATCTCGCCGCCAAGAAAGACCCGCGGGTAAAAAGCGCCATTTGCTTTGCCTGCATGACCGATTTCAGCGAGCCTGGCGAGCTGGAGGTGTTCATCGACGAGGAATTGATCACCTTGCTAGAGAAACAGATGGGCGAGCGGGGCTATCTGGATGGCAGCCAGATGGCGGGCGTATTCAGCATGCTGCGCGCTAACGACTTAATCTGGTACTTCGTGGTCAATAACTACCTGCTGGGCAAAGACCCCTACCCCTTCGATCTGTTGTATTGGAATTCCGATTCCACCCGGATGCCTCGGGACATGCACAGCTTCTACGTGCGCAATATGTACCAGAAAAACCTGCTGCGCGAGCCGGGCGGCATCACGCTGGCCGGTGTGCCGATCAATCTGCGCAAGATCAAGACGCCGGTCTACTTCTTGTCAGCCTTCGAGGATCATATCGCGCCGTGGACTTCCACCTACGCCGGCACCCAACTGGTCGGCGGACCGGTAAAGTTCGTGTTGAGCGGGTCTGGCCATATCGCCGGAGTCATTAATCCAGCCTCTTCGGACAAGTACGGTTTCTGGCTCAATCCCAACACTCCGCCGGACCCCGGCGGCTGGTTCAAGGATGCTGTCAAGCAGGACGGTTCCTGGTGGCCGGACTGGCTGGCCTGGCTGCAACCGTATGCCGGCCCGCACATACCGGCCCGCACGCCGGGCGACGGCACGTTGCAACCGATCGAGGACGCACCGGGTTCCTACGTCAAGATGCGGTATGATCAATCCACCGGGGGATAACTATAAAGTTGCTCAGCCAAGGGGTCATCAGCGATGATCAACAGACAACCCGCCTCCGGGGCTTGCTGACCGGTACAGCGGTGGGCGATGCGCTGGGCCTGCCCGCTGAAGGACTGTCCCGCCGCCGGGTTCAACGGCTGTATCAGGGCCACTGGCGACACCGGCTGATCTTCGGGCGCGGCATGATCAGCGATGACACCGAACACACCGTTTTCGTCGCTCAATGCCTGCTGCGCCACCCTGATTCGCCGGAACGCTTCGCCCGCCGCCTGGGCTGGAGTCTGCGCGGCTGGTTGCTATCGCTGCCAGCAGGCATCGGCTTCGCGACGCTGCGAGCGATCTTGAAACTTTGGCTGGGCTTTCCGCCGAACCGCAGCGGCGTGTATTCCGCCGGCAACGGCCCGGCCATGCGCGTCGCGGTCATCGGCGCATTCTTCGCCGGCGATCCGCAACGCCGGGCCGCCTATATCGCCGCCTCGACCCGCATCACCCATACCGGCCCCAAGGCACTGACCGGCGCAACCGCCATTGCCGAATTAGCGGCCTGGATCGTCCGCGATTCATTGACCGAGCGCCCAGCGCTGGAACCGTTCCTCGCCCTGCTCCGCGCCTGTGGCCCGGATGACCACGGCTGGCAGGCGCTGGTAGACGCTATCGCCCAGGCCGCGCAGGATGATGCCACCGTTGGGGAATTGGCGGAACGGCTGGGATTAGCGAAGGGAATCACCGGCTACATCTACCACACGGTTCCCATCGCGGCCTACGCCTGGTTCCGGCACGGCGGCGATTACCGCCAAGCACTGACCGCAGTGCTGGATTGCGGGGGCGATACCGATACGGCGGGCGCGATTACCGGCGCATTAGCAGGGGCGATGGCTGGGGAAGAGGCGATTCCAGCGGCATGGAAAACAGGCATCGCCGACTGGCCGCGTTCTCTGCCGTTGTTGCGAACGCTGGCTAAGCGGTTAGCGATAATTCAGACCACTGGCCAGTCCCTTGGCCCTGTGCGCTATTTCTGGCCAGCGATTCCGCTGCGCAATTTACTCTTTCTGCTGATTGTGCTGACGCATGGTTTCCGGCGCTTGCTGCCACCCTATTGAGGAAAAACCGCCCGCTTTGGCAGCCTTATCCTGCAACCCGCTCCACACCGGTATGCAGCGTACCGTCCGGGTATAGCTCGAACCAGCGATAGCCAGGCGGCAGATCGTCCACCTGCGGTTCCGGGACACAGGGCTTGAACTGGACACACGTCGCGGGTGCGGCCAACAGCTCAACACCGTTCCGTTGAGCGCTGAACTCGGCGTGAATATGTCCCCAGATCACCGCCCGGACATGCGGATAGCGATCCAGCACCCCGAAGAACGCTGCATGGTTGCCCACCATCATCGTATCCAGCCAAGAGGTTTGGCTGGGCACCGGGTTATGGTGCAGACACACCACCGTATGCAAACCCGAGCTAGTTGCCAGCAGCGTATCCAGCAACGCCAGTTCGCCATAGGCCAAATGACCATCGGGAGTGCCAGGAAAGCTGGAATCCAGCAGGATGAGCTGCCAGCCGCCGGCCACGATATGACGCTCACGCCGCACGTAGCCATCCCGCAGCGCCCAGCTCATGGCAGCAGGAAAATCATGATTACCCGGCAGGCAGTAAACCGGCAGGCCCAGCGGCTCCAGTATCTGGCGCAGCCGCGCATAGGCTTCGGGCTCGTCACCCACCAGATCGCCGGTGGCCAGCATGAAATCCGCGCCAGGATGTTTATCTTGGATACGCGCCAGCACCGCATTCAGACCAGCATCCACGTCCACCCCGCAGATCCGGCTGCCAGGCTGGGTTTTCAGGTGAAGGTCCGTGATTTGAATAACCCGCAGGGGAGCGGCAAGCGTGGTGGTCGACATAGGCGGTTCCTCAAGGATGACCATACATAAAAGTTTACAAGGATTTTATGAATACTTTGGACCGGCGTTGCCAGTTATATAATCCCTGCTTACCCATCGGCAGATCGCTCACTTCCGCCGGCTCGAAACCGTGCTCACGAAACCAGTGGGCGGTCCGGGTGGTGAGCACGAATAACCGTTGCAATCCCTCAGTCCGGGCCTGACGCTCGATGAAACTGAGCAGCGCATCGGCACGGCCAAGATTACGGTAGTGGGGATGCACCGCAACGCAAGCCAACTCCCCCAACCGCTCACCGGAAAATGGGTAAAGCGCCGCACAGCCGATGATCGCCCCATCGCGTTCGAGCAAGACAAAACGCTCGATTTCCATTTCCAGCCGCTCTCGCGACCGGCGCACCAGTGTTCCATCTTCCTCCAGCGGCTGGATTAATTCCAATAACCCGCCCACATCATCAATCGTCGCGGTGCGCAGCCCTTCATAAATATCGGCAGCGATCAAAGCGCCGACACCGTCACGAGTGAACAATTCCAGCAGCAGTGCGCCATCGACCCGTCGGCTCAGCAGATGAACGCGGCGTACCCCAGCCTGGCCGGCACGCAGGGCGAGACGCAAAGGGCGGGCGGCATCTTCAGGCAAAGCGGGATGTTCGCCCAGCAATTGCCCCGCCTCGTTCAGATTCAGCTGCCGAACCGGCTGATTGGCAGTATCGCGCAATTCCGCCCCCTCGCTCAGCACTAACAATTTATCGGCTTGCAATGCAATGGCTGTCGCGGCGGCCACATCCTCGGCGCTGAGATTGAAAATCTCCCCGGTCGGCGAATAGCCCATCGGCGATAGTAAAACGATAGCATCCTGATCCAGCCACAGGCGGATAGCGCGGTCATCGATGCGCCGCACCTCGCCGGTGAAGCCATAATCCACCCCGTCGCGCACCCCCAATGGCCGGGCGGTAATCAAATTGCCGGACACCACCCGCAGGTGCGCCCCATGCATTGGCGAATTGGCCAGTCCCATCGATAGCCGGGCCTCAATGCGCAGGCGCAAGCGGCCCACGGCCTGTTTGACATAGCGCAGATCATCCGCTTCAGTGACGCGCAACTCATTCACATAGCGCCATTCGCGCCCGGCCTCGCGCAAACGCGCCTCGATCTGAGTGCGGGCGCCGTGCACCAGTACCAGGCGGATACCCAGACTGTGCAGCAGGGCAAGATCGTGAATCAGACTGGAAAAATGCTCGGTATCCACCGCTTCACCGCCAAACAGCACCACGAAGGTCTTGCTGCGATGAGCGTTGATGTAGGGACCAGCCTGGCGGAACCACTGAACAAATGAATCGGAATGCATGTTGCGAAGCCTTAGAGAGGAATAAAACCCAGCGTTACCTAAAAGAGAGCAGCTGGCAGGGAGGACGTTCAACACGTTTCCGGTCTACCGCGCTCCGGGTTCCAGGATCAATCGATGTTGCGCCGGTCCAGGTTCCAGCGGCAATGCCAGCCCTTTGACCCAGGCTTCGTGCCCAGCCCGGTAGTAAGATGACAGAGGATGGCCGCTCTGCCCGCCGGGCATGTGCAAAATGCCGGAGGCTTCCCGGCCTGGGGCAATAACCAGCCGTTCTGAGGCACCATTGGTGGGCGTCTGTACCCGCGGCATATACATATCGCCGGGTAGCGGTTGCGCCGGCATGTCCAGCCAGCCGCTCAACCAGGGCAGCACCCGGCTGAACGGATGCTGGATGTGAACCGGGTTATCATCGCCCCAGGTATGCATGGCCAATGGCCGGTTATCAACAGTCAATCCGGCCAGCGTTGCATCCGCGGCTTCCAGCAACAGGGCTGACCAATCGGGATAACGGGGGTCAAGCAGATGCAGTGGTTGCCGGGAAACCAGTTGCCATAATGGCCCTTCATTCTGGCGGAAGGCGCCATAATCAAAAGCAGGATCGGCCTGCTGGCAAGGCGCGATCAGCGGCGCGAACGCCCGTTGCCGGACTAGCAGACGAAAGGTGCGCACCGCCCGGTAGCCCACCGAATCTACGGTTGCCCGGTCCCCCCACTCCATCACAAATTTCCGCAACTCCTTACGCCGTGGATCGGCGCGCAGATTCTCCGGCGTCAGTGTCGCCAGCAGCAGTTTGCGCCAGCGCTCCAGAAACAACGCCCGGTCATCCAGTTGCAGGGCCAGAAAATCCGCTTCGGTAAAATGCTCCCCCGCCAGCAGCGCATCGCGAATTTGCCGGGCACGGGCGCCAAGGGAATAACCGCCATCGCCGAGCAATTCCAGCCAAGCCCCATCGACCACCCGGCCATTGGCGGTCCATAACCGGCCATCCGGCGGATCGGTGATGCGCGGATATTCGGATGGATCGAGCCAGCCGGACCAGCCGCGCTGACCGTCCGCCCACGAAGAAGGCAGACGCCCATCGTGACCAAAACGGCGTGGAATCGGCCCGATAATGGTCCAGGCGATATGGCCATCGGCACTGGCCAATAACAGGTTTTGCGCTGGAATGCCGGTTCGATGCGCAATATCGAGCGCAGCGTCCAGTGTATCGGTTGCTTCCAGCGCCAGGAGGTTCAAATTGACAGCTTGCGGATCGTGCGCCACCCAGCGCAGCGCCCGCCGCCGGCCGCGGTGATCACGATTCAGCACCGGCCCCCAAACGGTTTCCAAGACGTCCAGCGTCTCGTCCGGCGCGCCCCGGACAGCCAGCGTTTCCTTGATATGCACGAAAGATTGGGGGCCCTCCGGAGTTTGGTAATGATCATCGTCATCGCCCGGTTCCAGCACCACCAGATCAGCCCAGTCGCCTTCGCTGTTAGTGTAACCCCACGCGATATGACCGTTGCTGCCTACAACAATGGCCGGCGTACCCGGCAGCGTGACACCAGAGATGCGCCGTTCGCGGCCATCAGCGTCAGGATAGACGAATGCCGCCCGGTACCAGATATTAGGTATGCGCAGCGGGAGATGCATATCATTAGCCAGCAGCGCGCCGCCATGTCCGGTCAAGCGGCCAGCGACTACCCAGTTATTGCTGCCCAGTGGCGGGCCGGATTCGATGGCGGAAGGCAAAAAGCTAAAAGCGAACGATGAAGCGCTCCGCCCTTCCTGAGGGAGAGAAATTGCCGGTGAAGGGGAAACCGGCAGAGAAAGAGGGGCTGGAAGAAAGAGGGATCTTTGTGTGCTGAAGATTTCGGAGCCAGGCGGCGGTACCGCAGCAAAGGGCTCACCCTGCAAAGGCGTATCCCACTCAGTCCCGGCGGGATCGAGAAAGGCAGCTAAGGAAGGAGGTAGCTGGTCATGCAACAGTCCACGCGCCGATTCACGTTGCCACTGCTGACGTTGCAGGTCCAGATACATCGCATAAACCACCAGCAACGCATCTTCAGATTGCCAGGGCTTGGGTGCGACCCGCAAAAGCTGATACTCAAACGGTAATTGGAAGAGATCCGCCAAACCGGCGTTAACGCCCTCTGTATAGGCGGCGATCATCCCCTGTTGTTCAGCCGGCAGGGCCGCCAGCGTCTGCCGGGCGCGCTGCCGGAAGCGATGCAACCGATGCGCGCGATCCGCCTCCAGCGCCATTGGGCCGAACCATTCCGCCAGTTCGCCAGCCGCCGAACGCCGCAGCAGGTCCATCTGGAAAAAACGGTCCTGAGCATGGATGAACCCGGTCGCGCGCGCAATATCCTGCCGGTGCTGTCCGTGAATCGTTGGAATGCCGAGCGCATCCCGTTCAATGGTCACAGAAGCGTTTAATCCAGACAGCGTTGCCGTTCCTTTCAGGCGTGGAAGACTGCCGCACAGCAGAACAGACAGCACAACAATAGCCCCGGCCACGAGTGCCGCCAGGCCGCCACCGGTCCACAGAAAAGGACGCCGCCAGCGAAAATGGTTAAATGTCATTGTCATTGCTTAATCTCAAACCGTTTTCCAAGGGCGCATGTTATGATTTCATCGCTTACATCGACTCATCATGTGAGTATGACTCTAAATAACAATTTTTGAGGAAACCGCTATGGATCATCATGCCCCTGATAACAGCCGTCGTCGTTTCATCAAGCTGACTGCTATTGGACTGGCTGCTGCGCCATTTGCCAATGCCCTGCTGAGTGGAACCGCCCATGCAGCGGACATGGTCAGCGAGAGCGACCCGCAAGCGTCGGCACTGGGTTACGTGGCTGATGCTACTAAATCTGACAAGCGCACGGATGCAACAGCAGCATGCCACAATTGTGGTTTGTACACCGGCAAAGAAGGTGAAGAAAGCGGCCCTTGCGCGATTTTCCAGGGCAAACTGGTCCACGCCAACGGCTGGTGCACGGCTTGGGTCAAGAAGGCGGCCTGATTTTCACGCCGTACTGAAAGCCGGGTTGCCGGGAAAATGGCAACCCGGCCGGAAATGCCGGAACTCCATGTGTTGAGGATCTGAGCCGCACTCACTTGAGACCGGTTACCCTGCTGGGAGAATGACGTGATGGGGACGCCGAATATCCCGGATGCCAAGGCGCTGCTGCGATCGATGTTTGAGGCAGCAATTGCAGCAGCGCAACCAGCGCGTTGTGTACCGCCCTGCCTGCCAGACCCGCCCAAAGGCCGGTTGATCGTGATTGGCGCTGGCAAGGCCTCGGCGGCAATGGCGCAAGCAGTGGAGATGCACTGGCCCGGTCCCCTGGAGGGTTTGGTTGTCACCCGCTACGGCTACGGTGTGCCATGCACCCGCATCGAGATTGCCGAAGCGGCGCATCCAGTGCCGGACGCCGCTGGCGTCATGGCCGCCAGGCGCATCCTGGATCGGGTTCATGGCCTCGGACCGGACGATGCGGTGATGTGCCTGATCTCTGGCGGTGGTTCAGCGTTGCTACCGCTGCCCGGCGAAGGACTGACCTTGGCGGATAAACAAGCGGTGAATCGAGTGCTGCTCAACAGCGGTGCTACGATTTCCGAAATGAACTGTGTGCGCCGCCATCTTTCGGCGATTAAGGGCGGGCGTCTAGCAGCAGCTTGCCATCCGGCCCGGGTGATAAACTTGCTGATTTCCGATGTGCCTGGCGACCATCCAATCGATATCGCCTCCGGACCCACCGTTGCAGATCCCACGACCTGCGCCGATGCGCAAGCCATCCTTGACCGTTACAAGATTGACGCACCCGCCGCAGCAAGGGCGCTCCTGGAAAGCGGCGCAGGCGAAACAGTCAAGCCGGGCGATCCGCGTCTGACTGCTGTTGAAACGCATCTGATCGCCACGCCACAGATGGCGCTGGAAGCAGCCGCAGCAGTCGCCGGTCAGGCGGGTCTTGCGGCCTACATTCTGAGCGACAGCATCGAGGGCGAAGCCCGCGATGCAGGTACGGTTATGGCCGGTATCGCCCGGCAGACCGCCCGGCGCGGCCAGCCATTCCCGGCGCCCTGCGTGCTGCTCTCCGGCGGCGAGACCACCGTTACCGTGCGCGGCCAAGGGCGTGGCGGACGCAATGTTGAGTTTTTGCTGGCCTTGGCGGTGGCGCTCGACGGCCATCCCGGCATCTACGCCCTGGCTGGCGACACCGATGGAGTTGATGGCCAGGAAGAAATCGCGGGCGCTTACCTTGCACCCGGCACCCTCGCCCGCGCGTGGGCACAGGGGATCAGACCTCGCGACCAGTTGGCCGACAACAATGGGCACGGATTTTTCCAATCCTTGGGCGACTCGGTGATTACCGGGCCAACCTTGACAAATGTCAATGATTTCCGCGCAATCCTGGTGACTGAAGACGCTGCGCGTAGCAAATAAGCCCCCTGCTCAAACCGCGTAATCTGGCCAGTAACACGTAACCGTTCACTCCTTTCACTCGCCTGCGGGTAAGCGGCTGGGGTGATGGCAGCGATTTTAAGGGCTTACCTTCTTACTCTCACCCTCACCTCCTTGGCAGGGGGCAGCAGGATCAAATCGTTACAGTAAAACCAAACCCGCTTCAACAGTTCTGGAAGTCATTTCTCACACGGAGCTGCATCCAAATCCGGTTGAGTTGCGTAAGAACTCCTGAAGCCGCAGTAAACGCGGCAATCCAAAACCCGATGACTGCACAGGAGCACTGACCATGAAAACCATTCTGACCGCTACGGCCTTCGCCCTGACCCTTGGCTTGACCGGTTTGACCCATGCCTCCAGCTTCAACGACCGCGGCCCAGTGATCGACACAACCCCGGTCCGCATGGAGCGGCAAGACCTGAGTCACCTCCCGGCCGTGACCGGCTTTAATCAACAGAGCCACCCTGTCGAGACGGCGGTGAGCACGGCTTCCCACCGTAACCACGGAATAGTGCTAGGCGCAAACTGTGATTTAATTCCCCGCACTGGCTTCCAGAACAGTACCTCCACCGCAAGTTGCTAATCCTCATTCCTGGCAGGTAACCGTGGCATCCAGCCGCGGTTGCCATTTCAGGTTTATCCTGCCCCGAGCCATTCTTACTTCCCTTTTTTTCGATCCAGCCGCCAGACAAAGTCCTCGACGATCCGGCGATACAGCGCCTCCTTGAGCACCATATCCTCGATGCCATGATCAAGATTGGGATTGTCGTTGACTTCGATCACCACGACGCCCTTGGCCGTTTGCTTCAAATCCACGCCATAAAAACCATTACCAATCAGGTTGGCCGCTTTAAGCGCGTTTTTGACGACAACCTCCGGCGCATCTTCGACCCGGAAGGTCTTGGCAGCGCCTTCGCGGAAGCCCCGCCCCTTGCCCGGTTCGTGATGGTAAATCTGCCAATGCTCCTTGGACATAAAATACTGGCAGACAAACAGCGGCGTCTTATTGAGGATGCCCACGCGCCAGTCAAATTCGGTGTAGAGAAATTCCTGCGCCAGCAATAGATCGGACGATTTAAACAATTTACCGGCCATATCCAATAATTCAGCACGGTCATTAACCTTGAACACCCCGCGCGAGAACGAGCCATCGGGAATTTTTAACACGATGGGGTAGGCAATCTCGTTATCCAGCCGTTCCAGATTGTCGCGGCGGACGATCACCGTCTTCGGCGTGCGAATCCGGTGGTTACGCAGCAGCTCATCCAGATAGACTTTGTTGGTGCATTTGAGAATGGAGTCGGGATCGTCGATCACCACCATTCCTTCGCTCTCGGCCTTCTTAGCAAACTGGTAGGTATAGTGATCGATGCCCGTGGTTTCGCGAATGAACAGAGCGTCGAACTCGGCCAGCCGGCCGTAATCCTTTTTCTCGATCAATTCGACATTGACGCTGCATTCCCGGCCCGCCTTGACAACGTACTGCAAGGCTTTGGGGTTGGAAGGCGGCATTTCTTCCTTAGGGTTATGCAATACCGCCAAATCGTAGCGATAGTTGCTACGCGCCCGGGGCTGCCGCCAGCGCTTGCTAAGATACGTCGTTAATGCCCCCAGGAACATTTCATCCTGCTCAGCGGACAGCGAGTGCAGATGCAGGGCCTTGAGGGTAGCGATCCGCCATTTCCCCTGCCGCCGGAATTCTACCCGCAGCAATGGCGAGCGAAAGGCGTCGAACAACTGCCGGGCCAGTTCCTGCAATTCTTTGGCAACGCATTGGCCGAAAAAAATATCCAATTCGAAAGCGGTGGCGGCAAACCCGGACCGGGGTTTGCCCAGCACCTGCTGGACATGATCATCCAGATCTTCAATATCAAGGCTATAAATGGATTTGCGGCTGAGATCATTAAGAGTGCGTACACTGGGAATCACCCGATGGTGGCGGGCTTCGGCCAGCAGCGAGCAATAATAGCCCACGCTCAGATACCGGTAACTACGGCACAGATTCAACACCCGCAGGCTGCGCCCCGTGGAATATTCCGGTTTAGCCAGATAATCCTTGGCAGCAACCACCGGCAGTTTAGGGAAATGGGTTTTCCAATCAGTGGGATTTTCCACCAGAATGATGTGATCAGCCATCGGAGTAAAACATCCTGATAAAGCGGGAGGGTAAGTTAAAACAGCGTCGGCAGTTCCGGCCGGCGTTGGGAACGGTAAAGAATCAGCACCGCCTTTTGAGCGGCTTTGCCATAGCGGGCCATGCGTTGAAACTCCCGGTGAGGGATCGGCATGTTGACAGAATCGGTGACCGTTTCGCCTTTTTCGGCATCAACCAGCGGATCATGGACATAAATGTAGTGATCATCGAAACCGGTGACGACGACCCAGTGCGGGAAGCGTTCACCGTAAATACGGTAGGAGCTGATCAAAACCAGCGGGATACCGCCCGCTTCAAATTTTTGCCGCAATTCATCCACGCCCAGGCTGCCGCAATGCAAGGTGACTGGCAGTTGCCGCAATTCTTCGATCCAGTCTTCCTGCACCAGCCGCATCACTTCCTTTTTTTCCAGACTACGCACCGAGTCGACCAGAAACACGCCGTCTTCATTGACATAAATTTCCAGATCGAAGCCACGCCGGTACGCCGATAGCGCCAATCCGTAAGGACCGCAACCGCCGTGGCCTGATGTCATGAAGATCGTCGTGGCCTCACGCCATAAACGCAATTCCAGCTTGCGATCCAGTTCCAGCATCGGGTCCAGCGCTTTCATCGCCATCATCAACGCCGCCGGGCCGCAGGTAAACTCCAAAGTTTGCTGATAGTACGGCACCTTGACCAAAGCGAGCTGAATCTGCGGAACCAAGCGTTTTTCGAAGCGCAGCGCCGCCATGTGGTCTTCGTAATAATCCAGCACTTCCTTGAATTGGCGGTAACCGTGACGACGAAACAGATTCAACGAGGGCGGATTGTCACGGCGCACTTCGAGACGCATTGACACGCAATCGCGCTCCAATGCCGCCGCTTCAGCGGCTTCCAGTAACCGGTCACCAATCCGGCGCCGGGCAAAATCCGGATGGACCGCGATGGAATACAGCCGGGCCATTGAAGCGCCGCGCGAAAACAGCAGCAACACATAGCCGCAAACCTGGCCGGCATCCTCGCTGATCAAAGTGACAGCATTGCCACGGGTCAGTAGATGACGGAAGCTACGGCGCGAGAGCTGGTCCGTGCTAAAGCAGCGGTTTTCGATCGCCAGCAAGGCGGGAAGATCGTCCAAGACAGCATGACGCAGCATAACAGTTCGGAGTGGTTCCACAGGCAGGGAGCCATTAGACGGTGAGCACGAATGAAGAAGGGCGAAACGGCTTGGCGACAGCGGCCAGGGGCAAACGCGGGGTACCAACCGGAATAATGCTGGTATTATCGCCTGTATCTATGGTCACTACCAGTGAAAATCATTATGACCGCTTCATCCCGGCTTTTAGAGCGCATTCAACAACTCATCGCTACTCCCTCGGTCAGCAGCGTATCGCCGCAGTTTGACCAGAGCAACCGGCCCGTGATTGACTTATTGGCTGGCTGGCTGGAGGATCTTGGGTTCGCCGTGCGGATTGAGCTGCTGCCGGGACAGCCGGATAAAGCCAACTTGATCGCAACGCTTGGCCGCGGACCAAGCGGACTGGTGCTGGCCGGACATACTGACACAGTGCCCTTCGATGCTGGCCGCTGGCGCTTTGATCCCTTTGGCGGGGTGATTGCAAATGAACGGATTTATGGATTGGGTTCAACGGATATGAAATCTTTTCTAGCACTAGCGATCGAAGCAGCCCAGGCGTTTACCGCGCATGATCTGCACCAGCCGCTGGTCATTTTGGCAACGGCAGATGAGGAAAGCAGTATGCACGGCGCACAGGCGCTGGCGGCAGCAGGCCAGCCGCTGGGCCGTCATGCGGTCATCGGCGAGCCGACCGGGTTGAAACCAGTGCGGATGCACAAGGGCATTCTAATGGAGGCAATACGCCTGGAGGGCCGCTCCGGGCATTCCAGCAATCCGGCACTGGGTGTGAATGCGCTGGAAGGAATGCATACGGTGATCGGTGAATTGTTGCGCTGGCGGGAGGAGTTACAGGCGCGTTACCACAACCCGCTGTTCGAAGTGGCTGTGCCGACACTGAATCTGGGCCATATTCATGGCGGCGATAATCCCAACCGGATTTGCGCTCACTGTGAACTCCATATCGATATCCGGCCCTTGCCCGGCATGACGCTGGATAGCTTGCGTGAGGAATTGCACAGGCGATTGGGCCAGCGGCTAGCAGACAGCGCCCTGAAACTGAGTTTCCTGCCGCTGTTTCTGGGGGTTGAGGCGCTGGAAACACCGGCGGCGGCGGCTATTGTGCGGGCGGCGGAGGAATTGACCGGCGCGCCGGCAGGTGTGGTGAATTTCGGCACCGAGGGACCGTATCTGAATGCCCTGGGCATGGAGACCGTGATTCTCGGTCCTGGCAGCGTGGACTGCGCCCATCAGCCGGATGAATATTTGCCGCTGGCGGCGATTCAACCGGCGCTGGAGATACTACAGGGATTGATTACCAAGTTTTGTTTTAAGCCAACCCATGCTAAACAGTAATTACCCATTTACTAGATATTCACTTGAATCTGGATGTGTGAGGATCCAAACCTTTGGCAGCGCAGCACTGGCCATCACTGCATATCCTACCCAACGCGCTGGCCAAGACCACCGGTAACGATGTGCCAAGGCACCGGTTGCACCACTGAAAGATGACGGCTTCTGATAACACCTTAAGATATATGCTGACACCGATATAACAGACGCTGCAAAATCTTGCCGCTTTCGCCCCGAACCGCCACCGAAATGAGTATGTATTGCAATGCAAGATCAACATCTTGATTCTCAAGAGCCTGAATCCAAGACCTTGGATGGTTCGATTCCTCTCTTTTATGTCGGTGTTGGTGCCTCGGCAGGCGGCTTGGAAGCGCTGGAGTCATTTTTCACGCATATGGCCGCCAACAGCAATATGGCCTTCATCGTCATCCAGCATCTGTCGCCGAATTACAAAAGCATGATGGTTGAGTTACTGTCCAAGCGCACCACGATGGCCGTCCGGCGCGCTGAAGAAGGCATGCTGGTTGAAGCCAATGTGGTGTATCTCATCCCGCCTAAGAAGAATTTGTCCATTTTTCACGGCAAGCTGCTGCTGAGTGAATCCGATCATTCGCGGGGATTGAATCTGCCCATCGACGTGTTTCTGCACTCGTTGGCCGATGACCAGACGGAGAAAGCCATCGGCATTATTCTGTCGGGTACCGGCAGCGATGGGGTGCGCGGCATCCGCGCCATCAAGGAAGCCGGCGGCATGATCATGGTGCAAAGCGAGGAATCGGCCAAGTTCGACGGGATGCCGCGCGCGGCTATTTCTACAGGACTGGCTGATTTCATTCTGCCGCCCGAGGAGATGCCCGCCAAGCTGCTATCGTTCATTCGTCACCCGTACGCTCTCAAAACCGATCGCCCGCCGGTCTTATTATCAGATGAAGACGGTATGGCCCGGATTTTTGCCCTGTTGCGCGAGCGCACCCGGGTGGATTTTGCTTTCTACAAGCCCAGTACCGTGGTCCGGCGCATTGAACGGCGCATGACCGTCAATCAAGTCAACGATCTGCGCGAATATGTAAAATTGATGGAGAGTTATTCCGGTGAGGTATTAGCCCTCTATCGCGAATTGCTGATTGGTGTCACCAGTTTCTTCCGCGACCGGGAAGTATTTAATGCCCTTGAAACCCATCATCTGCCCCAATTGTTCGCTCGCCTGCACACCCGTGAAGCACGTTTTTGGACTGCAGGCTGCTCGACCGGCGAAGAGGCTTATTCACTCGCTATATTAAGCCGTGAAATTCTGGAACAAATGGGCAAGCGGATCGATGTCAAGATTTTTGCCACCGACCTGGACCGCAACGCGATTGTGCGCGCCAGTAGCGGGCTTTATCCGGAAAGTATTGTGGTCGACTTGCCGCCGGCATTATTAGCGAAATACTTTCAACGCAAGGAAGAACACTACCGGATTGATCGCTCCATCCGGGAAATGGTGGTGTTTGCCCAGCACAACCTGATCAAAGATCCGCCCTTCACCAATATCGAATTGGTCAGCTGCCGCAATCTGTTGATTTATCTACAGCCCGTACTACAACGCAAGGCATTGGAATTAATAAATTTCTCGCTTAACCCCCAAGGTATTCTCCTATTGGGCAGCAGCGAAACTACCGGTGATCTGGCTGATTTCTTCGAGCCACTCAATCAAAAATTCCGGATCTACGCCGCCAAAGGCAAACGGCGTCCAGTGAGTCACCCTACTGAGTTTTCAGGGGTTCCTGAAACCCTACCCTGGCAGAACCGCGTTCGTTCCATCAGTACACCTTCGCGCAGCCATGACGAAGACCAGATGCTCGAACGCTTTCTGCAATCGTTGGCGGGCGACTACGTTCCTCTGGCCGTCGTCGTCAATGAGCAGATGGAACCGCTCCACATACTCGGTGACTCGGATGGCTATTTCCGGCGGCCTTCCGGCCGGCAAACCAATGATATCACTAAAAATGTGGTGAAAGATCTAGCCATTCCTCTGGCAACTGGCTTGCAAAAGGTGTTCAAAACCAGCGAGGAGCTGAAATACACCAGTATCCGTATTCATTGGCGTGAAGAATTGAAAACCGTACAGGTCCGGATTCGACCCCTGCCAGGTAAGAAGGGTCAGGAATCACTGGCAGCGGTGTTTATTGAGGAAACGGCTTCACCGAAAGAAGCCGTCGGTGGTGGAACTCCGGTCTACGATATCAATCTGGAAGCTGAGCAACGTATTCACGATCTCGAACAAGAATTGCAGTTCTCGCGGGAGAACTTGCAAGCCACGATTGAGGAACTGGAAACCTCCAACGAAGAACTGCAAGCCACGAATGAAGAATTACTGGCCAGTAATGAGGAGCTGCAAAGCACCAATGAGGAACTGCAATCGGTTAACGAGGAATTGCATACCGTTAATGCCGAGCATCAGAGCAAAATCATCGAGTTGACTGAGCTAAACAACGATCTGGACAATTTGATGGCTAGCACCCGGATCGCCACTCTGATCCTTGATGAAAATCTGAACGTCCGCCGCTTCACACCGGAAATCCGCCGTATTTTCAGAATCCTGGACGGCGATATTGGCCGTCCGATGAATCATTTAACGCATAATCTGATGGATGAGGATTTGCTGGAGCTCGTACAGGATGTGACACGCCGTGGCGTGGAAAAGGAGCGGGAAGTCCGTACCCGCGAAGGTGATTGGCTCCAGATGCGCATCCTGCCCTATCACATTGGAGTTTCTGCTGTCTCGGGTGTGGTACTAACCTTCATTGATATCGGGCTGCTCAAGACCGTGCAAAACATGCTGTCCGACCGCGAGACCCTGATTTCTAGCCTGTATCGCGCCTCGCCAGTGGGTGTCAGCCGGGTCGCCAACCGAATACTCCTGGACGTCAATGATCAACTCTGTCAGGCGCTGGGCTATTCCCGGGAAGAATTGGTCGGTAGAAGCGCACGGCTGCTGTATCCATCGACCGAAGAGTTCGAAGCCGTTGGCAAAGATTTGTACGAACAGATCCGCAAACACAGCATCGGGACGATGGAAACCCGCTGGCGCCGCAAGGATGGCACCGTCTTTCCTGTCCTGCTCAATGCCTCATCGTTGCATCCGGGTAATCCTGAAAATGGAGCAACCTTCACTGCTCTAGATCTGTCGATCCGCAAACAGGAGACCGTGAAGGCCCAGGTCAATGAGGAACGTTACCGCCGGCTCATGGATACCTTGGCAGAAGGGGTTGTGTATTACAATGCCCAAGGCGAAATCATCTCCGCCAATCCCGCTGCCCAGCGTATCCTTGGACTCTCCAGCGACACGGCAACCGGACAGATCGCCGCTAATCCTGACTGGACAGTGCTCCGCGAGGATGGAACGGAATGGCCTGCCGAACAGCAGCCACCGATAATTGCCTTACGCACCGGCCTGCCGGTCAAAGCAGCCGTAATGGGCCTGGCCGATCGACAGCCCGGTCAAACCCGCTGGCTGCGCGTCAGCGCCATTCCACTGTTCGATCCAGGCAAAAAAACCCCGGTCGAAATCTATTCGATTTTTCACGATATCACCGAGAGTGTGGAGACGGGACACAAGCTGGCTCAGACTCAACACGAATTGCAAGAGCTGACTCGCTTCGCGCAACCGGTACTCGATGCACTGACCACCCGGATCGCCGCCCTGAAAAACAGCAGCGAAACAGCCAGCGACCCGCACGCTTGGCAAGATTGCACCCGCGAAAGTCTCAACATGCTCCAGCGCCTGATCGAGAAAATCCCTACCTTGTCTGATCCCGTATGAATACGACATCTTATGACGCTGCTGCAATTGAAGTTCTCAGCGGCCTGGACCCGGTCCGCAAACGGCCGGGGATGTACACTGACACCACCCGGCCCAATCACCTTGCCCAAGAAGTCATCGATAACAGCGTGGATGAGGCGATCGCTGGCCATGCAGAAACCGTAGCTGTCACCTTGTACGCTGATGGCTCGTTAGCGGTCGAAGACAATGGGCGCGGGATGCCGGTGGATATTCACCCGGAGGAAGGCATTCCTGGGGTCGAACTGATTCTGACCCGGCTGCACGCTGGCGGTAAATTCTCTGATCGCAGTTACCAATTTTCCGGCGGCCTGCATGGAGTCGGAGTGTCGGTGGTCAATGCGCTATCCAGCCGGCTGGACGTCCGCGTCAAACGCAATGGCCGGGAATACCAAATGATCTTTGCCGGCGGCGATAAAGTGTCAGAACTGGCAGACATCGGCCCAGCAGCACGCCGGGCGACCGGAACGGCCGTGCGCTTTTGGCCCGATCCACAGTATTTCGACTCACCCAAATTTTCCGTGCCACGGCTTCAGCATGTTCTGCGCGCCAAGGCCGTGCTGTGTCCGGGGCTGAAGGTCAAATTCAATGATGAAGCCACTGGCGAACAGATCCTCTGGTATTACCAGGACGGCTTGACCGACTACCTCAAGGAGGCGCTCGGCAACACAATGCTGCTGCCTGATCCGCCCTTCGTCGGCCATGTCAGCAGCCAGCGCGAGGCGGCCGATTGGGCGCTGACGTGGTTACCAGAGGGTGGCGAGCCCGTGATGGAAAGCTATGTGAACCTGATTCCTACGCCGCAAGGCGGCACCCATGTCAATGGGTTGCGCGGCGGGTTGACTGATGCCGTGCGTGAGTTCTGCGAATTCCGCAATCTTGTGCCACGAGGGTTGCGCATTGCCCCAGAAGATGTCTGGGACGGTTGCTGTTATGTGCTATCGGTCAAGTTGCAGGACCCGCAGTTCTCTGGCCAGACCAAGGAGCGTCTGTCCTCGCGGGAATGTGCAGTATTTGTCGGTGGCGTCGTCAAAGACGCCCTGAGCCTATGGCTAAACCAGCACCCCGAAACCGGCGAACGTATTGCCCAAATGGCGCTGGCCAATGCCCAGAAGCGCTTACGAGCCAGCCGCAAGGTGGTGCGTAAACAGGTGACCAGCGGCCCGGCGCTACCCGGCAAACTGGCCGATTGCACCGCTCAGGATCTAGCTCGCACTGAGTTATTCCTAGTCGAGGGCGATTCCGCCGGCGGTTCCACCAAGCAAGCGCGCAGCCGGGAATTCCAGGCAGTGATGCCGTTGCGCGGCAAGATTCTCAATACGTGGGAAGTCGATTCCGCCGAGGTGATGGCTTCGCAAGAGGTGCATGACATCGCGGTCGCGATCGGCGTCGACCCTGGGTCCGAAACATTGAACGGATTGCGCTATGGCAAAATCTGCATTCTTGCTGACGCCGATTCCGATGGTTTGCATATCGCTACCCTGTTATGCGCGCTGTTCGTGCGTCATTTCCGGCCCTTGGTGGAAGCCGGACACGTCCATGTCGCCATGCCGCCCTTGTTCCGGATCGATGCCGGCAAGGAGATTTTCTACGCCCTGGACGAAGCCGAGAAACAAGGCATTCTCGACCGGATCGCTGCCGAGAAAAAGAAAGGCAAGGTCAACGTCACTCGTTTCAAGGGATTGGGTGAAATGAATCCCCTGCAATTGCGGGAAACCACCATGGACCCCACCACGCGCCGGCTGGTGCAGCTCACCCTGGAAACTGGCGATGACACCCTGGTATTAATGGATATGCTGCTCGCAAAAAAGCGTGCGGGAGATCGCAAGAATTGGCTGGAGAAGAAAGGCAACCTGGCGGAAGTGTAAAATTTTAACCGCTGGCTAATCGGCTGCCGGTGATTCGCCAGGCTGGCGAATTTCAAAGGTATGGGTAATTTGCGCGGTTTGGCCAAGCATGATGGAGGCTGAGCAGTACTTTTCCGCCGAGAGATGGATAGCGCGTTCAATATGCTTAGCGCTCAAATTCTGTCCGGTCAGGATGAAATGGACGCGGATATGCGTGAACACCTTGGGTTCGCTATCAGCTCTATCGGCTTCCAGCTGCACTTCGCAGCCACGCAAATCCTGCCGGGCTTTGCGCAGGATGTTGACCACATCGATGGCGGTGCAACCGCCCATGCCCATCAACAGCATTTCCATGGGCCGCGGCCCAAGGTTATGACCGCCCAGTTCCGGCGGACCGTCCATGACCAGAGCGTGACCGCTCGGAGTTTGGGCAACATACGTCATATCTTCCAGCCAGATAACACGGGTTTTCATTTTGGCTCCTTACGAATGCAAACGGGCATCTTTGCCCGTTTATGATTGGATTAATGGGCAAGGTGCCCGCCCACTTACGCTAACCAAATAATTCCGCCAGTTTCGCGCCAGGATCGGGGGCACGCATGAACGCCTCACCGACCAGGAAAGCATGAACGCCTTGTTGGCGCATGAGCGCCACGTCTTCCGGAGTGTGAATCCCGCTTTCCGTAACGACCGTGCGGCTTTCGGGAATACCGGCCAACAGCTCCAACGTGGTCTCCAAGCGGGTTTCAAAGGTACGCAGATCGCGGTTATTGATGCCGATCAGCGGGGCGTCGATCATCAGCGCCCGCTCCAGTTCTTCGGCATCGTGGACCTCCACCAGAATATCCATCGATAGATTGGCCGCTAACTGCGCCAGTTCCCGCAGCGCGGCGTTATCCAGTGCAGCGGCAATCAGCAAGATACAATCGGCACCGATCAGGCGTGCTTCATAAACCTGATACGGGTCGATGATGAAGTCCTTGCGCAACACCGGCAAGGCACAGGCAGCCCGCGCTTCTTGTAAATAATCCTCGCTGCCCTGGAAGAAATCGCGGTCGGTCAACACGGATAAAGCGGCGGCTCCGGCAGCCGCATAACTTCGAGCGATATCCGCCGGAGCAAACGGATCGCGCAGCAACCCCTTACTGGGCGAGGCACGTTTGATTTCGGCAATCACCGCTGGCTGGCCTCCGGCAATGATATTCTTCAACCGCTTTAGAAACGGGCGAGGAGCCGGCAGATTTCCAACGAGCCGGCTCAGTTCGAGCCGGCCCAGCCGGGTGCTGCGCTCAGCGACTTCTTCGGCCTTGCGGGCCAGGATTTTTTTCAGAACATCGGGCGCGCCGTTCATGACGCCAACTGTTGCGTACAACGCACGAACTCATCCAGCTTAGCGCGGGCTGCGCCGCTGGCCAGGGTTTCGTTCGCCCGGGTGATGCCTTCGGCGATAGAGGGCGCCAAATTAGCAGTGTACAGCGCCGCACCTGCGTTCAAGGCAACGATATCACGCGGGGCGCCGGGTTCATTATCCAAGGCGTTCAGCAACATGGCTTTGGATTGCTCGGCGCTCTCCACCTTGAGACTACGGTTGGAGACCATCGCCAGCCCGAAATCCTCGGGATGAATGTCGTATTCCACAATTTCGCCGTTTTTGAGTTCGCCGATCTGGGTGGCGGCCCCCAGCGAGATTTCATCCATGCCATCCTTGCCCCAAACCACCAGCACATGCTGTGCGCCGAGCTTCTGCATCACCCGGATCTGAATACCGACCAGATCTGGATGGAAGACACCCATCAGCTGATTCGGAGCGCCGGCCGGATTGGTCAGCGGCCCCAGAATGTTAAAAATGGTGCGCACTCCCATCTCACGCCGGACCGGAGCGACATTCTTCATTGCCGAATGATGGTTAGGCGCGAACATGAAACCAAGTCCGGTCGTGGCAATACACGCAGCCACCTGTTCCGCTTGCAGATCAATACGCGCACCGAGCGCCTCCAGCACATCCGCGCTGCCGGATTTGGAGGATACGCTGCGATTGCCATGCTTAGCGACCCGCGCACCCGCAGCGGCGGCCACGAACATGGTGGCGGTAGAGATATTGAAGGTATGCGCGCCGTCGCCGCCCGTGCCGACGATATCGACGAAATGCTCGTGGGGTGGCGGAACATGGACCTTGGTGGACAGTTCCCGCATTACTGCCGCCGCTGCGGTGATTTCGCCGATGGTTTCCTTCTTGACCCGCAGACCGGTCAGAATAGCCGCGGTCATTAACGGGGATAGTTCGCCGGCCATGATCTGGCGCATCAGCGAAAGCATCTCGTCGTAAAAGATTTCCCGATGTTCGATGGTGCGCTGCAAGGCTTCCTGAGGGGTCATGGCCATAGGGCGATTCTCCAAGATGGTTCAGTACCGGTTGAGAAAATTGCGCAACAAAGCGTGACCGTGTTCGGTCAGGATCGACTCGGGGTGGAACTGAACCCCTTCAACAGGCAGGGTCTTATGCCGCACGCCCATGATCTCGTCGACAACGCCATCCGCGGTTTGCGTCCAGGCCGTCATTTGCAAACAATCCGGCAGGGTCGCCGGGTCGATTACCAAGGAATGATAGCGCACCACGGTGAATGGATTGGGCAAATCGACGAAGACACCTTGGCCATCATGATAGACTGCGGAGGTTTTGCCGTGCATCACCAGCCGGGCACGGACAATGCGCCCACCGAAGGCTTGACCAATGCTTTGATGACCCAGGCAGACCCCAAGAATAGGTATCTTGCCGGCGAACCGCTCGATCGTTGCTAACGACACGCCTGCTTCATTAGGCGTGCAAGGTCCCGGCGAAAGAACGATGCGTTGGGGTTGCAGTTTAGCGATTTCGTCCAGGGTAATCTGGTCGTTACGGTACACCCACGCTTCTTCGCCCAATTCGCCCAGATATTGCACCAGGTTGTAGGTGAAGGAGTCATAGTTATCAATCATCAGCAACATATATGATCTATCCTATTGTTCTATTAAGCAGCCAATTCAGATAATAGAGTTCGATATCCGCCATGATACCCGCTATTTCAATTGATACCCCCGCACCGGCGGCCTGGAATCGAATACACGAAAATTATTATTGTCTCTCATAACAGCTTCGCGATAAACCACCGCTCTGCACTGTTCAATCACAGTCTCTGTGACCGCTCACCCCGGCAATTCGCGCATCCGCGCTATCGCGACATGGAGCAAGAGTGTGGCATTCGAGCTTACATGACTCTGTTTGTTCCCGGCTGGACTCTATCTGACAATCTTTGGGAGACTGGAAGATACCGGCTTTCTCTTCGGAGCTGGCACATCGGTTGAGGCGGGCTACCCGATGATAAGCGGCCTGACTCAAAGGTTGTTGGTGCGCTCACGCCGGCTGAACGCACTGTACTCGACGGCGTGTTCAGGGCTACCGGCAAGGATGGCAAAAGTCCGGTCATGGAGGACGCCATGCTTGCCTTCCAGGGCGCTGCTGCTTTTACCCTGTTGCTTTTCGCCGATACGCCAGCGACAGGAGCACGATGCCGACCCCAATCAGCGGTAGCGACAATAGCTGCCCCATGGTCAGCCAGCCAAACGCCAGATAGCCAAGGTGCAGATCCGGTTGGCGGACAAGCTCCACCAGAAACCGGAAGATCCCATAGCTCAGTGCGAAGACGCCTGAAACCGCCATGACCGGACGAGGCTTAGCAGAGAATAGCCAGACGATGGTGAACAGGGCCAATCCTTCCAGGGCCGCTTCGTACAGTTGCGAAGGGTGGCGCGGCAGGTTATCACCTGTTTGGCTGAACACCATCCCCCAAGGCAGGTCAGTGACCCGGCCCCACAATTCGCCGTTGATGAAGTTACCGATGCGCCCAAACAGAATACCCGGTGCGATCAGCGGCGCGATGAAATCGACAGTCGCCCAAAACGGTTTTTGATATTTGCGAGCGAACAGGATCATGGCCAGCAGTACACCGAGAAAGCCGCCATGAAACGACATCCCACCCTCCCAAACCCGGAACAGCACTAATGGATTGTGCAAGAAATTATCGAATCCATAGAATAGGATATAGCCAATCCGGCCACCAAGGATCACACCCATGGCGATGTAAAACACCACATCGTCCGTCTGCGCAATGGTCCAGCCGGTGCGGGGTTGTCTGGCCCGGTAGCGGCCCAGCGCCCATCCAGCCAGGAACCCAATCAGGTACATCAGGCCATACCAGCGCACATGCAGGGGACCCACGCTGAATGCTATCGGGTCAAAGTCAGGATGGACAAGCATGAAAACTCCGTGGGCTTTGTGTAAGCGGGCGAAGTAAATCGCATCGAGCCTCTTGCCGTCAAGCAGTGCGTATGGGCAGCAATTTGTCTATAACGCGATGCAATGACATGCATCTCTCAGCTAACCGCCCAGCGGCCCATCATTTTCGCCGGAGCAAAATCCGGGCGCGGCTGATGGCTAGCTGTTTAGTCCCACATTATGGAGGGATCACGTATAAAGAGATTCCGAGCAAGGAGGAATTATGGGACAGATACTGCATGGGAGCGCCCGCACGACGGAGGTCACCCGTCGAGCAATACAAAATAGTCA
>Ga0209607_1000600_pt1 | contig 31787 bp, 28 predicted proteins | sample AD_UKC117_MetaG_FD_184413 | JGI IMG/M metagenome (GOLD analysis project Ga0209607, IMG submission 184413) | Active sludge microbial communities of municipal wastewater-treating anaerobic digesters from Hong Kong - AD_UKC117_MetaG (SPAdes)... | ecosystem: Engineered > Bioreactor > Anaerobic >... | reverse complement strand
ACTTCGCCCGAAGGCTCAAAACACTCAAGGGACTTACACCCTATGAATATGTCTGCAAAATATGGACAAATGAACCAGAACGATTTAACGTTGATCCATTCCTCCATAATGTGGGACTAAACATCTAGGAATCTTTCGATGGCAGCGGCAGATCCAGTTCGGGTTGAACATCGGTCTGCGGCAGCATCTCCAGAGCCACCGGCGTGGTGCGCACCATCAGCACGAATCGACCCTGTTGTATCAGAGGAATCGGTTTAGCCAAAACCAAACGCATCAGACCCAGCAAACCCAGCAAGCCCAGCCAAGCCGCTGAGTAGGCAGGGATGGTGCCAGGCCCAAACCCGTCCATGAGCGGGCCACCGATCGCCGGTCCGGCAATCGAACCTATGCCGAAGATCAACAACAAACCGCGCGTGGCATCCAGCACATCCCCTGGTGCGCTCAAACGGTCATTCATAAGTGCTACGCTCAGGCTGTAGATCGAAAACATCAGCCCGCCATACAGGAAAGCACAGGCTATCAACGCTGCCAGCGATTCATACATCACCTGTAGCGCCAGTAGCACCACCAAGGCGGCAGCGAAGCTGACCGTGGTGAGTATGAAGCGCCGGCCATAACGGTCGGACAGCCGGCCAATGGGCCATTGCAGCAACGCGCCGCCGATAATGGTGGCGCTCATGAATAAGGCGATACCTTCTTCCGGCAAGCCCATCCGCTGTGCGAACACTGCGCCCAGGCTCCAGAAAGCACCGCTGACAATACCGGCTATGAATGCACCGCAAGCGGCCAAGGGCGCTAGCCAGAATAGATGAAGCAGGCTTACCGATGAGTATGCCTGCGGTTGAGGGGCATGGATACGGGTGGTGGCAATAGGCATCAATCCTAAAGTGAACAGTATGGAAGCGATGGCGAAAAGCACCAGGGCACCCGTATCGCCTGTCAGGATCAGATATTGCCCAGCAGCCAGACTAACCAGCGTCACGACCATGTAGATCGCGAAGACCTGACTGCGAATGTGGTGCGGCGCCTGTTCATTGAGCCAGCTTTCCACCACCATATAGACGCCTAGCACTGCGATACCTGTTATCATCCGCAACACTGCCCAGGCGGCCGGATGCACGATCAGCCCGTAGCACAGCGCAGATACCGAACCCATCGCTGCCAGTGCAGCGAAGGTGCGGATATGACCCACCCGCCGGATCAAGGCCGGGACCAGGAAAGTACCCGCCACATAACCCAGAAAATAGGCCGCCATCAGCGTACCAATCGCAGTGTTCGTAAAGCCTTCCAGCCGTGCCCGGATGCCTAGCAAAGTACCGAGCAGGCCATTCCCCACCAATAGCGTTCCCAGACCCAGCAATAACATCGCGATGGTGCTAGACATGTATGTTCGGCTCTCGGCAGCAGCATCAAAGCCTCTCTCCCGATCGCGAGAGAGAGGCATGGGTGAGGGTCACTATATACACACCCTCAATGGGCCGGCAGATTGATGCGCACTGTATCGCGCAATACGCCATCCAGGCCACCAAACACAGTCAGCCGCTCGACCTTATCCACCACTTTTTCCAGCGCTTCCAGTTCCTTTAAGCGCAGCAGAACCGGGTTCTCTTCCATCAGCTTCGCTGTGTTGAGCAGCGATCGGGTGGCGGCGACTTCCTCACGCCGGCGGATGACATTGGCCTGCGCTGCTTTCTCGGCGGTTACTACCTGGTTGAGAATATCCTTCATCTCGCCGGGCAGGATCACATCCTTAATGCCGGCCGTCTCCATTACCAATCCATGCGGCTCAATCCGTTCCGCTGCGTAGTTCCGCACGACCCGATCCAAGTCGTCCTTGTCGCCGAGCAAACTATCCAGCGGCTGGGTGCCGATGGCCTGCCGCAAACCGAATTGCAAGGTCCGGTACAAGTATTCAGCGATGTTGCCCAGTTCGCTCCGCGCCTTGACTGGATCGGCGATTCGATACACTGCCGACAGGTTAACGCGCAGGCTGACCTTATCCTTGGTCAGAATTTCTTGACCAGAGACTTCCACGGTCTGCAAACGCAGATCCACAGTTTCCACCTTAATCACCCGGTTGAAGCGCCAGAAGGCATGCAGACCAGGCGGCAAGGTGCGTACCAGTTCACCATCGGCCAACAGTAAGCCAACGTGGTTATCTTCAACCTCGGTGGCCAGGATAAAGCCGTTCAGGTTCCGGGCCAGCGCTGCCGAAGGCCGGGCCAGTAGGGCAGCATGCGCCCGTGACAGGGCGTAGTCCGTACCGGTGTCAAGCATCTCTACCTTCACCTCGACCGGGCCACGCCAGTAAGCCTGCCGGGTTGCTGGCGGCAATACGCCTTCCAGGCGACCGTTCTTGTAAATTAAGCCAACCTGGTGTTCACCAGTTTCCACGACTTGGAAGTGTTGTTCCACCAAAACCGGATCGGTCTGCAACAACACATCCAACCACGGATGGTTGAACTCAGCCACAGTCAGATCGTAGCGCTGCACCTCATGATGACGCAGCGGATCGAACCAGCGGTAGACCCCCGGTTCCAGAATGGCCACCAATCGGCGGTTATAGAAGTGAAGCCCACGCTCGTTTTGGGCAATGATGATTCGTTGGTAACCCAACATCTTGGTTCTCCTTATAAATGTATTTTGGGTCTTCCTGTTCCGCCGTATCCAGCGGTTGAGCGTGGCGTGTTGCTATCGGCACCGTTTCTGGCCCGCCACTGCCGAACGTCAGGATGTCATTAAGAACGGCTCCCGCCGGCTGAGTTGATAATCAGGTTGAAAGAATTGGAAGCGCGCCCCACGCCCATGCAGCGGGCGACGGGGCAGACCGGGCGGATCACCGGCGGGCCAGGCTGCAACGCGAGGCATCCTTGCCTGCTTTCGCTGCGGCCGGCTGGCCAATCATTGGCACCGACCCGTTGCCCGCCGCGCAAGGTCACGCAGGCGCTGCAGGCCAGCCATCAACATCACGCCGAAACGCGAGGTCAACAACCGCCCGCCGGGACGGCTCCCGGGTGTTGCGAGGAGGGATGCTTGTGGCATCCAAGCGGATTCGAACCGCAGGCCCGTTGAGGGCCTTAACCAGTGAAAAGGAGGGAGTTGAACCCTCGGCCGACTGATGATGAATCAGCTGCTCTACCCACTGAGCTACTTTCCTCGCTTCGAAGTCCCGCTGCCGCCCGATACACGCCGTGCGATGGTTAGCGTGAGCGCGCCAGACCGGCATTCAGAACCGGTACCGCTGTGCAGCAGCGGGGCTGCTTCGAACAAGTTGCAGAAAAAACAAAACCCCGGTCGGCGCACCGCCGACCGGGGTTCTTATATTCCCGTCCGGAGGGCTGCCTGGCAAGGACCCTCCGAGCTGAATCTCGCAGGATCTACGTCAGATCCATCGCTGACACGCAACCGCGTATCGCCGGTGAATACCGGTCAGCCATGGATAAAAAATGGGGGTTACGAAGTTTCTGGTTCATAGGGTGGCGGATTATAACCAGAAAAAAGTGCGGGTCAAGCGCTACATTAACACGTTTCAAATGCTTGTCGTGCTTCAGTAATCGCCGCCAGCCGTTCTTGCCGCAAGGCTTCGGCCAGCGCCAGCCCGCTTAAACCTTGCTCCATCAACGGTCGCGCTTGGATGCTGGATGCAGCTTGATAGATACGTCGCAACAGATCTGCCTGGGGATAATTCCGGTTTTCCAGTCCCAGGCGACCCCGGGCATCCGCTTCGCAAGCCAGCAAGAACTGTTCAAAGCGCTGCGGTTTGCGCAGGACGTCTAATCCTTGCAGAATTTTGAGGAGGGTTTTTGGGCGTAACTCTAACGCCCGATGGCAATGCGTATGATAACGAGCGGTGAGGACCCCTAGTTCCCGGTGCAGGTTAGGAATCCGTAGCCGCTGGCAGAAGGCACGTACCAGATCGGCGCCGCGATCTTCATGGCCGAGATGACGCGGCCATTCTTCAGATGGAGTCATTCCCTTACCGAAATCGTGAACCAACACCGCGAAACGGGTCACGGCATCCGCGCCTAGCCGTACCGCCTGGGCCAAGGCCATCAGTGTATGGACGCCCGTGTCAATTTCTGGATGATGCGCGGGAGGCTGCGGTACGCCGAACAAGCGGTCCAGCTCCGGAAAAATGCGCGCCAGCGCGCCACAGTCGCGCAGAGTTTCAATGAATCGCTCGGGACGCGATTCGCCCAATGCGCGCACAGTTTCCGCCCAAACCCGTTCTGACGTCAGGTGATCAACTTCGCCACTGGCGACCATGTCTCGCATCAGAGCCAGGGTTTCCGGTGCAACCCGGAAGCCGAGTGACGCATAACGGGCGCTAAAGCGGGCCACGCGAAGAATTCGCACCGGGTCTTCAGCAAAGGCTGGCGACACATGACGCAACCAACGGGCTTCGAGATCGCGGGCGCCGTGATAGGGATCGATCAATTGACCTTGCGCATCACGCGCCATGGCATTGATGGTAAGGTCACGGCGCTGCAAATCATCCTCCAGAGTCACCTCAGGAGCCGCATGGACGTGGAACCCATGATAGCCCGGCGCGGTCTTGCGTTCGGTACGCGCCAGGGCGTATTCATCATGGGTTTCCGGATGCAGGAATACCGGAAAATCCTTGCCAACCGGACGGAAGCCACGAGTCAGCAAGTCGTCCGGAGTAGCGCCGACCACGACCCAGTCCCGTTCTTTAACCGGCAGGTTCAACAGCGCGTCACGGACAGCACCGCCGACAAGATAAATGGTCATTGTGTCTGTATTCATCCGATCATTCGTGAAGTTCAGCAAGCGTTTCTCAATCTCCAGCGCTGGAAACATTGCTCAGGTCTTGATTAGGACAGTAGCAGATTGAACGAGGGATTTTTGTGCAGCTTTTCCGATTTTGGGTTTCAATGTTAACCCTGAGTATCCTGGCTTTATCAGGTTGCGCCGATCTGGCCTATTACCGACAAGCGGCCGCGGGTCAATGGGAACTTTGGCGCGTCCGCCGGCCCGTAGCAGAGGTACTGGCCGATCCAGCAACCTCGCCGGAACTGCGCCAGCGGTTGAAAGCCGCGCAGGCTTTGCGCGACTTCGCCAGCGAGGAGCTGGCCCTGCCGGATAATAGCAGCTACCGGAGCTTTTCCGGCCTCCAGCGGCCCTGGGTGGTAAAAAACGTGTTCGCCGCGCCAGAATTGGATCTACAGCCGCGCCAATGGTGTTTCCTGATGGTGGGCTGCCTGAGCTATCGCGGTTATTTTGACGTTGCGGCGGCTTACCAGTTAGCTGGGGAATTGCGCACCGCAGGCGATGATGTTTATGTAGCCGACATTACCGCCTACTCGACGCTTGGCTGGTTCGACGATCCACTACTAAGCACCTTTATCAGCTGGCCCACAGGACAGCTGGCGGAATTGATGTTTCATGAGCTAGCCCATCAGCGGTTGTATATCGCAGATGATACAGCTTTCAATGAAGCGTTCGCGACCGCTGTAGGCCAGTTGGGCGCCGAACGCTGGCTGGAGCGGCGCGGCACAGTCCTTGAGTACCACGAATATGTCACAGATCACCGCCGGCGCGCGCAATTTTTACAATTAACCGCAGATACCCGTGCACAACTGGCGGCACTTTATGGTTCTCCTCAGAACGAGGCAGAGAAACGGGTGTGCAAGCAGTATATTTTAGCGAAACTGCGCGAACGCTATCAGGAACTTAAGCAGAACTGGGCGGGTTATGCAGGTTATGACCGCTGGTTCGCACAAGACCTGAACAACGCCAAGCTGGCTGGCGTCAATACTTACCACCGGCAAGTTCCAGCATTTCTAGCATTGTTTGAACGGGCAGGACACGATTTTGCAGCATTTTACCGGGCCGCGGAGGCGATTGGTCAATTGCCGCCTGTGGAGCGGGAAGCGCGGCTAAGGGGCCTGCTGCCACCTCATCCTGCCCCTGAACCTCATTTGACAGCTATTAACACAATGGCGCCGATAAAATGCATCCCGGAATGACTCCAGTGACCAAATCAAACCCTCTCCTCGAAGTCTATGATCTATCTGTTTCTTTCGGCGGGATACTGGCGGTGAAACAGATTTCCTTCACGCTCGATCGCGGCGAGACGCTCGCGTTGGTTGGGGAAAGCGGCTCTGGCAAATCGGTTTCGGCGCTATCGCTGCTACAGCTGCTCCCCTATCCTCACGCCCGGCATCCAGGCGGCAGTATTCGCCTGCGCGGCGAGGAATTGCTGGGCGCGCCCTCTGCCCGTTTGCGCGCGATTCGTGGTAATCAGATCGCCATGGTATTCCAGGAACCAATGACGTCGCTGAATCCTTTGCATTCCATTGAGAAACAGATTGGCGAAACACTGCTGCTGCATAAAGGATTGAGCGGTGCCAAGCTCAAGGCACGGATCGTGGAACTACTGGAACTGGTGGGACTACCCGATGCGATGCATCGTTTGAGCGCTTTGCCGCATGAATTGTCTGGCGGACAGCGCCAGCGGGTGATGATCGCCATGGCACTGGCCAATGATCCTGATATTCTTATTGCTGATGAGCCAACTACCGCTCTGGACGTCACCATTCAGGCGCAAATCCTCAAATTACTGAAAGATTTGCAGGCAAGACTGGGCATGGCCATCCTCTTTATCACCCATGACCTAGGTATCGTCCGCAAAATGGCGGATCGGGTCTGCGTAATGCAGGCCGGTGTGGTGGTGGAAACTGGCTTAACCGCCGGGATTTTTAACAATCCCCAACATCCCTACACCCGGCAATTGTTAGCTGCCGAGCCAAAAGGCGAGCCGCCTCCGGAAAGCAACGATGCGCCAGTGGTGATGGCCGGCGATGGTCTCAAGGTTTGGTTCCCGCTTAAGCGAGGCTTATTCGGGCGAGTGATAGATCACGTCAAGGCAGTCGACGGGGTCAATGTCAGCGTGCGCGAAGGACAAACCTTAGGCGTAGTCGGGGAGAGCGGTTCTGGTAAAACCACCTTGGGGTTAGCGCTGCTACGGCTGCTGTCCAGCAACGGCGCGATCCACTTCGATGGCCAGCGTATTGATAATCAACCAAGCAAGGCATTGCGTCCGTTGCGTCAAGCCATGCAGATTGTCTTTCAAGATCCTTATGGTTCATTAAGTCCACGGTTGCCGGTAGGGGAGATTGTCGAAGAGGGTTTACAGGTTCATGGACTGGCCGGTGATCGCAAGGCCCGGCGCACCCGGATCGCGCAGGCGCTGGAAGAAGTCGGATTGGACCCGGAGACCCAGGACCGTTATCCTCATGAGTTTTCCGGCGGCCAGCGCCAGCGCATTGCCATCGCCCGTGCCCTGGCTTTGCAACCTCGTCTGCTGATTCTCGATGAACCAACCAGTGCCCTGGATGTATCGGTGCAGGCGCAGATCGTGGACTTATTGCGCGACTTGCAACACCGCTACCGGTTGGCCTATGTGTTCATCAGCCATGATTTGCGGGTGGTACGGGCGCTGGCGAATCACCTGCTGGTGATGAAAAACGGCCGGGTAGTGGAGGAAGGACCCGCACGGCAGGTGTTTGATCGCCCTCAGCATCCCTATACCCAAGCTTTGCTAGCAGCGGCATTGAATCTGGAAGTAGCTGGAAACGACATCGTGTCAATCTAAGCAGTTTGTATTCGTTATTTACGGTTAGAAGTATCTATGGTCGCGTTGGCAAACCTAATCATTCTCGTGCTTTTAGCAGCCGGTACCATTTTGAAGCGGATGGATAACCAACTTCAACTTCTCCCCTAGACACCGCCTTCTTGTCAATCACAACCAGAAACCGGGTGAAACCGCTAATTATGAGAATTGCCGGACGACTACTGTGCTAACCCGCTTTACCATGCTACCGTGTTAAACCTCTACAGGATCTTTCTGCCGAGAGAATTCTCTATGCTCCAGATTTTTAACAGCCTGACCCGCCAGAAAGAAGAGTTCCAGCCTATTGAGCCGGGCAAGGTGCGGATGTACGTCTGCGGTATGACAGTTTACGACTATTGCCATGTTGGCCATGCCCGGGTAATGGTGGTATTCGATATTGTGCTGCGCTGGTTACGGGCCAAAGGCTATGACGTGACCTACGTGCGGAATATTACCGATATCGATGACAAAATCATCCGTCGCGCTGAGGAAAACGGCGAGGATTTTCATGCCTTGACTAATCGTTTCATCCAAGCCATGCATGAGGATCTAGGCGCACTGGGTATTCTGCCGCCAACTCAGGAACCGCGCGCCACCGAAGCGATGACCGATATGATTGCTATGATTCAAACATTACTGGCCAAGGAGTTTGCCTACATTGGCACCAGCGGTGATGTGTACTATGACGTAAGCCGCTTTGATCGTTATGGACAACTGGCCAATAAGAAATTAGATGACCTACGTGCCGGCTCACGAATTGAAATAGAGGAAGCTAAAGACGATCCGCTGGATTTCGTACTGTGGAAAGCCGCCAAGCCCAGTGAACCCAGTTGGCCATCGCCATGGGGAGACGGACGGCCGGGCTGGCACATTGAATGTTCAACCATGTCCACCCATTGTCTGGGCGAGCATTTTGACATTCATGGCGGCGGCATGGACCTAAAATTTCCGCATCATGAAAATGAGATTGCTCAATCCGAAGCTGCTAGCGGTCAACCTTATGTAAATTTCTGGATGCATAACGGGTTTGTTCAAGTGAACGATGAGAAGATGTCCAAGTCATTGGGCAACTTCTTCACTTTACGTGATGTTTTACAACGCTACCAGCCGGAGGTAGTGCGCCTATTTATTCTATCCAGCCACTATCGAGGACCGCTGAACTACGCCAATGAGAACCTGGATCACGCCAAGGCTTCGCTGACCCGGTTATACACTGCCCTGCGAGGACTGCCGGTGATGGGCACGCCAGTCGAGGAAAGCTGGCAGGTGCGCTTCACTCAGGCGATGGATGATGATTTCAATACCCCCGAAGCATTGGCAGTTCTATTTGACCTGGTACGCGAAATTAACCGCTTGCGGGTCGAAGATGAAACGATGGCAGCGCAATTAAGTACGACTTTGAAGCAGCTAGGAGGTTTTTTAGGACTATTGCAAAGCGATCCAGATACTTTCCTGCATGGACAAATAGATACTGCTCATGTTAATGGATGGACCCGCAACGCAGAAAAAAGCTATTCCAGCACCCGTACCCAGGAATTGATAGACCAACGCACCGCTGCCCGCAAAGCAAAAAATTGGGCTGAGGCAGACCGTATCCGTGCGATGCTGCAAGAGGCTGGTATCGTCCTTGAAGATACCTCAAAAGGTACAATTTGGCGCCGGGAGTGAAAACCAGCTTGACGATACCAGGGTTTCACCAATAAAATTCTATATTCCTGCATGGAGGCGCGAAATCATCGGTGTCGACGACCGGAAGTAACGGGGTATAGCGCAGTCTGGTAGCGCACCTGCTTTGGGAGCAGGGGGTCGTGGGTTCAAATCCCCCTACCCCGACCACTATACAGGTTAGTTGACAGCATTGTGGCAATGCGCCCGTAGCTCATGCGGATAGAGCATCAGCCTTCTAAGCTGAGGGTAGCAGGTTCGAATCCTGCCGGGCGCGCCAACTCCCGGCTAGGTCGGTGATCGGATTAATGGTGGACGTAGCTCAGTTGGTAGAGTCCCGGATTGTGATTCCGGTCGTCGTGGGTTCGAGTCCCATCGTCCACCCCAAACTTAGGCTTGTTTTCGGAACAGATTTGGTTCCATGCACAACCGGCTTCGGGCCGTTAGCTCAATTGGTAGAGCAGTTGACTCTTAATCAATTGGTTGTAGGTTCGAGTCCTACACGGCCCACCATTCAATATTCCAAGTGCATTCCTTCCTCGGTTGTCGACCGCCCTGAAGAACTCTACCGCAAGCCAGTTCCTATTTTGGAATGGGCACTGTCTTGTATACTGGCGTTTAGCTGTAGCGCCCTTATCTGCACAAGGGCTTTATGGCTGTCGTGGCGGATCGCGTTCTTAACTGCGAAAGTGGCGGAACTGGTAGACGCGCTGGATTTAGGTTCCAGTGGGGTAACCCGTGAGAGTTCGAGTCTCTCCTTTCGCACCATTCACGCCCGCAATATCCAGAAAAATGAACTCATTCATGTCATGATGGGTACATATGATAGGTGGGTTTACCCATATAACCCTATAACCGGTTTTTGAGGTGTATCGATGCAGGTTTCAGTTGAAGCGCTGAATGATCTGGAGCGCCGGGTCACCGTACAGGTGCCTGCCGAAAAGGTAGCCAAGGAAATCCAGAGTCGGCTGCAAACACTGTCCAGACAGGTTAAAATGGCAGGTTTCCGTCCGGGCAAGGTACCGCTTAAGATGGTTAAGCGGCTGCATGGAAGCCAAGTACAGTTTGAGGTCGCCAGCGAACTTATGGAACAAAGCCTGCGCGAGGCACTGATTCAGGAAAAACTCAATCCACTTGGTCAACCTAGAATTGAGCCTAAACCTTTAGAGGAAGGACAAGATTTTGAATATTCCGTGACTTTCGAAGTCTTGCCGGAATTCGAAACCACCGGGTTTGAGACAATTCAGATCGAGCGCCCAGTAGCAGAAGTTACCGAACAGGATATCGATCAGATGATCGACACTCTGCGCTGGCAACGGGCAGCCTGGAACTCTGTGGAGCGTCCGGCAGGCCTAAACGATCGCTTGCGATTTGATTTCGACAGCACCATTGATGGCCAGCACTCCCCTAGCAGCCAGAATAAGGAAACTGAGGTAATTCTGGGTAGAAAGATGACACTCCCGGAACTTGAGGAAAAACTGATAGGTCTCACCCCTGGCGCTGAAACAGAATTCGATCTGACCTTTCCAGACGATTATTCTGTTAATAACATCGCTGGCAAGACAGCCCACATACAGATCAAACTCCACTGCGTCGAGGAAGCAACCCTGCCAGATCTCGATGATGCCTTTGCTGAAAGTTTTGACATTCGTGAAGGTGGCATAACTCGTTTGCGCCAGTCGCTGCGCGACAATATGGAGCGTGAACTGCATGAGGGCATTAAAGCAGCAGTCAAGCGGCAAGTGATGCAGGGGTTACTGGTAGCCAACCAAATACCGTTACCGCAAACGCTGATCGATCAAGAAATCGACCAGTTGGCACATCAAATGATAAATGTTCCTCCCAATGTCGACGATGACGGCAAGATCCGGCAAATCAAGAATCATTTATTTGGCGCCGAAGCCCGGCGCCGGCTGACGCTTGGCCTGCTGATCTCCAATCTGGCGACAAAACAGCATATCAAGATCGATGAGCAACGGGTGCGCGCTTTTCTGGAGTCTATGTCAGCCGCCTATGAAGAACCTGATGAATGGATACGCGCGTGTGAGCAAGATCCGGAGCAAATCAGCAATGTACGCGGCCTAGTGTTCGAGGATCAAGTAGTTGAATGGATACTTGAACGAGCCCAAGTCACTGAAAAATTGAGCACTTTTAGCGAAGTAACCGCTCCGCCCCAAGAGCCTCTAGCCTTGGCCAATCAGGAGCATCCCTCATGAGCGAAGACATAACTTCCACGGTCACACGGGCGCTCAATCTCGTCCCTATTGTGGTTGAGCAAACCGCGCGTGGTGAAAGAGCTTATGACATCTACTCCCGGTTACTTAAGGAGCGTGTGGTATTCCTGGTTGGGCCGGTTGAGGATTACGCCGCCAATCTAGTGGTCGCTCAGCTACTCTTTCTAGAGGCAGAGAACCCGGATAAGGATATTCATCTCTACATCAACTCGCCGGGAGGTTCCGTCAGTGCTGGCTTAGCCATCTACGACACCATGCAGTTCATTAAACCCGATATCAGCACCATGTGCGTGGGTCAAGCTGCCAGCATGGGTGCTTTGCTATTGGCAGGCGGAACAAAAGGCAAGCGGTTTTGCCTGCCGCACTCACGTATCATGATTCACCAACCCTTAGGAGGCTTCCAAGGGCAGGCGAGTGATATCGATATTCATGCCCGGGAGATCCTGCTGGTTCGAGACCGGCTCAACCGCATTTTGGCCCGGCATACTGGCCAACCTGTCGAGAGAATCGCGGTGGACACCGATCGTGACAACTTCATGGGTGGTGCCGAGGCGGTCGAATACGGCCTGATAGATGCTGTGCTTAGCCAGCGTCTCCCGGTAGTGGCGGCAAGCTGATTTCGATTTCTTAACGGTACCGGTTACGCAGGCGAGGGAGCGTCGCGGCCGCAGTGACCGCGCGACGATGAGGGTGGCAAAATGGGTAAAAACCGAAGTGAGAGGAGCGACGACGATAAGCTGTTGTACTGTTCCTTTTGTGGTAAAAGCCAGCATGAGGTGCGCAAGCTAATTGCCGGGCCAAATGTATTCATTTGCGATGAATGCGTCGAGCTATGCAATGACATCATCCGCGAGGAGATGGAAGAGAACGCGCCGGCCGCCGCCAGCCGGTTGCCCAAACCACATGACATTAAGCTGGTTCTCGATGAATACGTGATTGGCCAAGAGCGCGCCAAAAAGGTGTTATCGGTTGCTGTTTATAATCACTACAAACGTCAGGAGTTGCAACGAGCAAACCGTGGCCGGACCCCCGATATTGAAGTGACAAAAAGCAACATTTTGCTGATTGGCCCTACTGGATCGGGTAAAACTCTCTTAGCTGAAACCTTGGCACGCTTGTTAAACGTCCCATTCACCATCGCTGACGCCACCACGCTGACCGAGGCAGGCTATGTTGGCGAGGACGTGGAAAATATCATCCAAAAACTGCTTCAAAAGTGCGATTACGATGTCGAGAGAGCACAGACAGGCATCGTTTACATCGACGAAATCGATAAGATCTCGCGCAAATCTGATAACCCCTCCATCACGCGCGACGTTTCCGGTGAAGGCGTGCAGCAGGCATTGTTGAAACTGATTGAAGGAACGCTTGCTTCGGTACCACCACAAGGCGGGCGCAAGCATCCGCAACAGGAATTCCTGCAAGTTGACACCAGCAATATCTTGTTCATCTGTGGCGGAGCTTTCGCTGGCTTGGACAAAGTGATCCGCAGCCGGTCTGAGCAAGGCGGGATTGGTTTTTCCGCGGAAGTCAAGAGCAAGGAAGGCGGCAAGACTGTGGGTGAAGTGCTGATGGAGGTCGAACCAGAAGATCTCATCAAGTATGGCCTGATCCCGGAATTTGTTGGCCGGCTGCCCGTCGTAGCAACCTTGTCCGAACTGGATGAGCATGCCCTAGTACGCATTCTGACCGAACCCAAGAATGCTATCGCCAAACAGTTCAAGAAACTGTTCGAGATGGAAGGCAGCGAACTGGAGCTGCGCGATGATGCATTGGAAGCCGTAGCGCGCCGGGCTATGGAACGCAAAACTGGGGCGCGAGGTCTTAGAACTATTCTAGAACATATTCTTCTGGACACTATGTATGATCTGCCCAGTATGCAGGATGTTCACAAAGTAGTGATCGACGACTCGGTGATCGAAGGTCGCGCTAAGCCTTATTTTATCTATGAGAATGTTGAGCGGCGCGCTGCTGCCGGTCACGACTGATTCTCGTTTGCCGACTGCCCACGATCACCGGCTGGCGGATCGCCCATGACCAATGTGGCCGCCTGTTCGGTGGTCCGGTTAACCGCACCAGGAACTGCCTGCCATGAAGCAGAACACGAAGCTCGACTGTTTGCCTAGTCATGCGCTGATGCCGGTTTTGCCATTGCGTGATGTAGTCATCTATCCGCACATGGTAATCCCGCTATTTGTTGGCCGCGAAAAATCTATTCACGCCCTTGACTTGGCGATGCAAGGTAACAAACGCATTGTGCTGGTTGCCCAACGCGGTGCAGAGGTCGATGATCCAGGAACCGATGATTTGCATGATATCGGTACTCTATCTAATGTATTACAGTTGCTGCGGCTACCAGATGGTACAGTCAAAGTGCTGGTCGAGGGCAGCCAGCGAGTATGCATCCATCGCTTTACTGAAACCCAGTCCTGCTTCATGGCTAGCGTATCGTTGCTAGAGCCGATCCCCGAAGAGAGCGAGTCGCAAGAAGTACAAGCGCTGGTGCGTTCATTGCTTGGCACTTTCGATCAGTATGTCAAGCTTAACAAGAAGATTCCTGGTGAAGTGTTAACGTCGATTTCTGGTATCGACGATCCATGCCGGTTAGCAGACACCATCGCCGCGCATATGACCTTGAAACTGGATGAAAAACAAAAAATACTTGAAATACACGATCTTCTAGAACGCCTTGAATATCTGTTAGTCCTGATCGAGGGCGAAATCGACATCCTGCAAGTCGAGAAGCGCATCCGCTCGCGAGTCAAGCAGCAGATGGAAAAAACCCAGCGTGAGTACTATCTGAATGAGCAGATGAAAGCGATTCAGAAAGAGCTTGGCGATCTGGAGGACGTACCCAACGAAATTGAAGACCTGGCCCAACGGATTGAAAAAGCAGGGATGTCCAAGGAAGCCAAAGCCAAAGCGCAGGTCGAACTCAATAAGTTAAAAATGATGTCGCCGATGTCTGCCGAAGCGACTGTAGTACGCAACTATGTGGACTGGCTAGTTAGTGTCCCCTGGAAGAAGCGCACCAAGATTCACCAAGATTTGGTCACGGCCGAAAGCATTCTGGAAGCTGACCATTACGGTCTGGAAAAAGTTAAGGAACGGATATTAGAGTATCTAGCCGTCCAGCAGCGAGCACGTAAGCTCAAAGGGCCGATTCTCTGTCTGGTGGGACCGCCTGGGGTCGGCAAAACTTCGTTAGGGCGCTCCATTGCCCGTGCCACCAACCGTAAATTTGTACGAATGTCATTGGGCGGTGTACGCGACGAAGCGGAAATTCGCGGGCATCGCCGCACCTATATCGGCTCACTGCCTGGTAAAATCATTCAAAACTTAGCCAAGGTCGAAGTGCGCAATCCACTGTTTCTGTTTGACGAGATCGACAAAATGTCGATGGATTTTCGCGGTGACCCATCATCAGCACTGCTGGAAGTTCTCGATCCTGAGCAGAACAACACCTTTAGCGACCATTACCTGGAAGTCGATTTTGATCTGTCGGATGTGATGTTCGTGGCAACCTCCAACTCGCTCAATATCCCACCACCGCTGCTGGACCGCATGGAGGTGATCCGCATCCCAGGTTATACCGAAGACGAGAAACTTAACATCGCCTTGCGCTATCTGGTTCCCAAACAAGTAACGAACAATGGCTTGAAGAAAGGTGAGCTGGAAATTTCCAAGGAAGCCATCCTCGATGTCATCCGCTTTTATACCCGTGAAGCTGGGGTGCGGAATCTGGAACGGGAAATTGCTAAGATCTGCCGCAAGGTAGTCAAAGAAGTTACCCTGAAGCCGGTCGAAAACACCATCACCATCATATCTGGCAATTTGGAGAAATATCTAGGCGTGCGGCGATTCCGCTATGGCTTGGCTGAGGAGCAGGATCAGATCGGGCAAGTAACCGGGCTGGCCTGGACCGAGGTGGGAGGTGAGCTTCTCAGAATCGAAGCAGCGCTAGTGCCTGGAAAAGGAAAGCTGATTCATACCGGTCAACTGGGTGAGGTGATGCAGGAATCCATTCAGGCGGCGATGACCGTAGTGCGCAGCCGTGCTGAAGCACTCGGCATCGATACGGAGTTTTATCAGAAACTCGATGTGCATATTCATGTCCCGGAAGGTGCAACGCCCAAGGATGGCCCGAGCGCTGGCATCGGCATGTGTACAGCCCTGGTCTCGGCGCTGACCCGTATTCCAGCACGCGCTAATGTTGCTATGACTGGCGAAATTACCTTAAGAGGTGAAGTATTACCGATTGGCGGCCTGAAAGAGAAGCTGCTGGCGGCCCATCGAGGCAGCATCTCGATCGTGGTAATTCCTGAAGAGAATCGCAAAGATTTAGCTGAGATTCCTGAAAATATCTTAGAAAAGCTTGATGTACGCCCAGTGCGTTGGATCGATCAAGTATTGGAAATAGCCTTGTTAACGATTCCGCAACCCCAGACCCGGGAAACAAACGAATCGGAAGAAACGGCGGCGCCGGAATCCGCTGTCAAGACAAACAACAACCCGCTGGAGGGGGTGCGTGCTCACTGAGACAGTCAGGGAATGTTTTCGTACGCCAATTGACACTGCTTTAAACGCCCTGCTATAAGGCGCTTTCCCACTGCATTTATCGAGTGCAGGTTTCTGCATTTTGCGCCGTAGCGTCTCATTGAACAACACATAACATTGCAAAGGAAAGGATTTATGAATAAGACTGAACTGATCGAAACGGTTGCCCAAGCATCTGACTTATCCAAAGCAGCGGCGGGTAAAGCCATTGACGCTGTATTGGACGCGATTAGCAAGGCCCTCAAGGGAGGGGAGACAGTGGTATTGACCGGTTTTGGCACATTTTCGGTGCGAGAGCGCCCGGCGCGGACTGGCCATAATCCGAAAACTGGTGAAGCCATGCAGATCAAAGCCAGCAAGGCACCGGTTTTCAAAGCTGGTAAGACGCTCAAGGATGCGGTAAAATGATTATTCGTTTTCGGGGTGCTTAGCTCAGTTGGGAGAGCATCGCCCTTACAAGGCGAGGGTCGGGGGTTCAAGCCCCTCAGCACCCACCACGGTTTGGAATTCGGAGCGGTAGTTCAGTCGGTTAGAATATCGGCCTGTCACGCCGAGGGTCGCGGGTTCGAGTCCCGTCCGCTCCGCCACTTAAGTTTTCTCACAAGCCCATATCGCATCGGTTGTTGCCGGGTTTCCGGTTTGGAGCGGTAGTTCAGTTGGTTAGAATACCGGCCTGTCACGCCGGGGGTCGCGGGTTCGAGCCCCGTCCGCTCCGCCAATACCTAGGGATGTCATTTAGACATCCTTTTTTATGGGTATTCTTTATGGGTATTCGTTGCGTAATTTTCATGTACTGCTGTTTTTTTCCCGATTTTCTTCCAGTGATCTGACCTGATGATCTGACTTGAAGCTGGGTGCCACTATGCTGTTACAGAAAATCCGCGATCACGCTCAAGGCTGGTTCGCCTATATAATCATCGGCTTGTTAACCATTCCGTTCGCGGTATGGGGCATTAATTATTATTTCGAAGGTGGCGGACCACTGGACGCTGCTGTCGTCGGCGACAGTAAAATTTCCTTGCAGGAATACCAGCGCACCTACCAGCAGCAACGGCAGCGTTTACAGGGCATGCTGGGCGATAGCCTGGACCCAACGCTGCTGGAAGGGCCGCGCCTAAAACAAGATACGTTGCGGCAGCTGATTGATGAGCGGGTGCTCAACCAGCTGACCCGCAATCAACGTCTGCGTGTTAGTGACCAGCAATTACGTGATGCCCTGTTGGCATTGCCAGTTTTCCAGCAAAATGGTGGTTTTAACAAGGAACTGTATGAGCGGTTGCTACGCAATCAAGGATATACCATTGCAGTTTTTGAGGAAGGCCTGCGGCTGTCATTAGCCACTGAACAGTTGCGCAATGGAGTGGTGGCATCAGCTCTAACAACACCAGTGGAGCTTGAGAAAATCATCGCCCTGCTCAAACAGCAGCGGAAAATCCAGTATCTGGTGATGACGTTACCCCAGTACGCCGCCAAGGCCGTTGTGGAGGAAAGCGCAATCCAGGATTACTTTAAGAACAATCAAGATCGTTTTGTTCACCCTGAACAGGTACAAGTACAATTTCTCGAACTGAAACTGCCGGATATCGCTGAGCAGATCACCGTTAGCGAAGATGAATTGAAAACAGTCTACAACGCGCAGATGGACCGATATGGCCGTCCTGAGGAGCGCTCAGCCTCCCATATCCTGATTAAACTATCCCCGGATGCGACTCAGGAAGAAGTGAATCAGGCTGAAGCCCAAGCACAGAAGATTGCTGATGAGATTCACTCCGGTAGCAAGAGCTTTGATCAGGCACTGGAAGAAGCCAAAGCGAATACCTCGGGCAAGCTGGAAAGCGGCGATCTAGGGGTTATCGGCAAGGGCTTGCTCGACAACCCAGCATTCGAGAATGCCTTGTATGCGTTAGAGAAAGCCGGTGACGTAAGCCAGCCAGTACGCATGCCATCTGGATTTCATCTGATCCGGCTGGATCAGATCGCTCCAGCCCAAATCAAACCGTTTGAAGAAGTACGCGAGAGCATTGCCAAGGAACTGCGCCAGCAACAGGCTGAAAACCGCTTTTACGAGATTACCCAGACGCTAGCGAATCTGAGCTATGAACATCCCGACAATTTAGAGCCCGCGGCGAAGGCATTGGATGTGCCGGTTCAGGACAGTGACTGGTTTGATCGTCAGGGAGGAGAGGGGATTGCCAAACAACCCAAGGTTATTGACAGCGCCTTCAGCGAAGATGTTCTCAAACGCGGTATCAACAGCGAGCCGCTCGAACTGGAGCCAGGCCATGTGGTGGTGCTGCGGGTCAAGGAGCATAAAGAAGCCACGCCACGCACGCTGGAGGAATCCCGTGAGGAAATTGTCAAAATATTGCGTGAACAGCAGGCTCGGGAAGCCTTGGCCAAAGATATCGAAATCTTGAAAAAACGGGCAATCCAAGGCGAACACTTACAAACCCTAGCCCGGGAATTTAGCGGGGAGTTTAAGGATACCGGTCTGGTCAGCCGTGATGCATCATCGGTAGACAGCACTGTGCTGGCCACCGCATTTCGCCTGCCACAGCCAGAGACCGGCCAAGTAGCGCTGGGTTCGGTAACTCTAGCCAATGGTGATCAGGCAGTACTGGAAGTATTTCAGGTGACGCCAGGCCAACCGGATACGGTGCCCGAGAACGAACGGAAGGCATTGGCTCAACAGTTAGCCTATCAAACCGGTTCCGAGCAGTTTGATGGATTATTGAACAGCGTTCGAGCGAAGACCAAAGTTGTGACCTATAACGACCGATTATAGATTGCAACCTCCCTCTCCCCTTATATCTTTATATGAGGAGGAGAGGGCTATTCCCTTGTTGGAGGCGGTAAGGGGTGTGTGCTGTACAGGAAAACCTTATTCCATCGCCCCCAAAGCAACCGTGTTAAAACCGCCATCCACGTAGATGATTTCACCGGTGATACCGGACGCCAAATCGGAACACAGAAAAGCTGCCGTATTGCCAACTTCTTCGATGGTCACACACTTGCGTAGCGGAGCAACATGCTCAAAAGTCTCCAGCATCTTGCGGAAGTTCTTGATACCGGATGCGGCCAGCGTGCGAATAGGACCAGCAGAGATGGCATTAACCCGCATGCCTTCCGGCCCCAGCGTTTGTGCCAGATACCGCACATTAGCGTCCAAGCTCGCTTTGGCTAGACCCATGACGTTGTAATTCGGCACGGCCCGTACTCCGCCTAGATAGGTCATGGTGATGAGCGCCCCATGCCGGCCTTGCATCAGCGGCCGGGCCGCCTTGGCTAGCGCCGCGAAGCTATAGGAACTGATATCGTGGGCGATACGGAAATTCTCCCGGCTGATCCCGTCCAGAAAATCGCCTTCCAGCGCCTCACGCGGTGCATAGGCGATGGAATGAACGAGAATATCCAATCCATCCCAATGCTGTTTGAGCATTTCAAACAAACCATCGATATCGCCATCATGCTCTACATCACAAGGCAGCGTGATTGAACTGCCCAACTCGGCAGCCATTTTTTCGGCTCGCGGCTGCAATTTGCCGTTCTGATACGTCAAGGCGAGTTCGGCGCCCTCCCGATGCATGGCTTGGGCGATGCCCCAAGCAATAGAACGGTTGCTGGCGACCCCCAGAATCAGGGCGCGTTTGCCGGCGAGAAAGCCCATAATGAACTCCTGTGGTATTTTGCTATCGTCTAAATTCGTTGAACTGGCAAACTGTAAAGGATAGACATGAATCGCGCAAAATTCTGTTTTCCTGGCTGGCTAGCAGCCAGTCTGCTGATCATTAGCTGCTTGCTGCCAGCGACGGTTGCATTTGCAGATCCGATGCATGGCATCGCGTTGCACGGCCAGCCGAAATACGGTCCGGATTTCTCGCATTTTGACTACGTCAATCCCAACGCACCCAAGGGTGGCGAGGCACGGTTCTCAGCGATTGGCAGCTTCGATACGTTCAACCCGTTCAATATCAAAGGTGAATCTGCTGCTGGCATCAGCCAGTTGTTTGAAAGTTTGATGACCAGCAGTGCCGATGAGCCGTTTAGCGAATATGGATTGATCGCTGAGAGCGTGGAAATCCCCGATGATCGCAGTTCAGTCATGTTTACTATTCGCCCGCAGGCAAAATTTAACGATGGCAGCCCGGTCACTGCCGATGATGTGCTGTTTTCTTTCGAGACGTTAAAGAGCAAGGGTAGTCCGTTCTTCCGTTTCTACTACGCTAACATTGCCAAAGCAGAGAAACTGGACAGATGGCAAGTGAAATTCACATTCACTCCCGGCAAAAATCAGGAATTGCCATTAATCATGGGCCAAATGCCTGTATTGTCGAAAAAATACTGGGAAACCCGTGACTTTGAAGCCACAACACTGGACATACCCGTTGGTAGCGGTCCTTATCGGATCGAGCGCTTTGAACCGGGGCGGTTTATCGTCTATGTTCGCGACGAAAACTACTGGGGCAAGGATTTACCGGTGAACCGAGGACAATACAACATCGGCCGGTTGCGCTATGACTACTATCGCGATGTCACCGTAGCATTAGAGGCATTCAAAGCCGGTGCTTACGACCTGCGAGTAGAGAATGTCGCCAAGCAATGGGCGACTGGCTATGACTTTCCGGCATTGCACGAAGGGCGAGTGAAGAAAGAGACATTCCAGAACCAGCTGCCATCTGGAATGCAAGGATTCGTTTACAACCTGCGCCGGCCGTTGTTCCAGAATCCTAAAGTCCGCGAAGCGCTGGCTTATGCCTTCGATTTTGAGTGGAGCAACCGCAACCTATTCTTTGATCAGTATAAACGGACCCGCAGCTATTTCGACAATTCCGATCTGGCCGCGCATGGGTTGCCTTCCCCCGAGGAGCTGACACTGTTAGAGCCATTGCGTACGAAACTGCCTCCAGAAGTATTCACTGCCGAGTACCAGCCACCGGCTGCTGCCGATGATGCCCAGTTGCGCGCCAATTTACGCAAGGCGCTGGAGCTGTTGCAGGACGCGGGGTGGACCTTTCGCGACCGCACGCTGGTCAATGCTAAAACGGGTGAACCGTTCCGGTTCGAGTTACTGATTGACCAGCCGACCTGGGAACGCATCGGCCTGCCGTTCGCCCGCAACCTGGAACGCTTGGGCATTGAGATGCGCGTGCGCAGCGTCGATTCAGCTCAGTATGAAAACCGGTTGCGCGATTTCGATTTCGACATGGTGGTCTATGTCTGGGGTCAATCATTATCCCCCGGTAATGAACAGCGAGAGTTCTGGAGTAGCGCCGCCGCTGATCAGCCGGGCAGCCGCAATCTGGCTGGTCTCAAGAATCCTGCAGTAGATACGCTGGTGGATCAGGTGATTGCTGCGCCGGATCGCGCCAGCCTGACCATCCGGGTGCGAGCCCTGGACCGGGCATTGCAATGGAATTATCTGGTGATTCCGCATTGGCATATTCCCTATACCCGGCTCGCTTTCTGGAACAAGTTCGGCTATCCAGCGGTCACGCCGCTGCAAGGGGTACAACTCAATGCCTGGTGGATTGATCCCGATAAAGCAGCGGCGCTTGCTAAACCAAAGAGTGACAGATCGTAGCTCCACTCATGTATGTCTATATCCTTCGCCGCCTGGCGCTCATTCCGCTAACCCTTCTGGGTATCATCGCCATCAATTTCGCCATCGTGCAGATTGCGCCCGGCGGGCCGGTCGAGCAATTGCTGGCGCAACTCAGAGATACCGCCGTGGCGGCGACCGCCCGGATAGGGGGCGGGGAGAGCATGGAAACCAGAGGCGGCAGTGCAGCAGCAGGGGGCAATGACAGCGCATATCGTGGCGCACAGGGACTGGATCCGGCGTTTATCGTTGAATTAAACCATCAGTTTGGGTTCGATCAGCCTGCTTATGTACGTTTTGGACGGATGATCGGCGACTATCTAACCTTTGATCTTGGCAAGAGCTATTTCCGCGACCGGGCAGTTCTGGATTTGATTTTGGATAAACTGCCCGTCTCCATCTCATTGGGTGTGTGGAGCACCTTACTGATCTACGTGATCTCGATTCCGCTGGGCATCGCCAAGGCAGTGCGTGACGGTTCGCGTTTCGACGTGTTAAGCAGCGCAGCGGTAATCGTTGGTTATGCCATCCCCGCTTTTCTGTTCGCCATTTTGCTGATTATTCTGTTTGCTGGCGGACGCTATCTGGACTGGTTTCCATTGCGCGGACTGGTCTCGGACTATTGGATAGATTTAAGCTGGCCGGCCCGGATCGCCGATTATTTCTGGCATTTGACCTTACCGGTGACCGCAATGGTCATCGGCGGTTTCGCTTCACTGACCATGCTGACCAAGAATGCCTTTCTAGATGAGATCAATAAACAGTATGTAGTAACCGCCCGCGCCAAAGGTCTCAGCGAGCAACGGGTGCTGTATGGACATGTCTTCCGCAATGCCATGCTGCTGGTCATCGCCGGTTTTCCAGCAACCCTAGTGAGTATGTTATTTACCGGCTCCTTACTAATCGAGGTGATTTTTTCCCTCGATGGGTTAGGCTTGCTGGGATTTGAGGCGGTGGTAAAGCGTGATTATCCCGTCATGTTCGGGACACTGTATATCTTCAGCTTGATTGGCTTATTGCTAAATTTGATGAGCGATTTGACCTATCATTTGGTTGATCCGCGCATCGACTTCGCAGCGCGCGTCTAGCTAAAATTTAACAGATAAAAATAAAATACCATTAGAATAATATAGTTAAGAAACATATCAGTGCTGCTATAGCACTACGGAATTTTACAAGCGCGATGGGTTTGGCACGTCCGCCCGATAAAGAACTGAAGAGCCATGCTCCCGCAACCAAACCATGTGCGGACAGTCTTTGAAGTCATGCGATCCCATTGAAACTGAGTGCATACCTCTTTCCCCGATAGGAAAGGATTGGAGCGGGAGGTATGAACAAGTCCATTCCAACGGCTTCGACCAGGAGGTTGCCACCGTGTATTTATGCATCTGTAAATCGGTCTCCGATCAACAAATTCGAGAGGCCATCGAACTGGGCGCCCGCACCATCGGTGATCTGAATATCCGCTTTGGAATTGGCGTCGAATGCGGTAAGTGCACGGACAGCATCCGCGAGTTTCTCGAAAAGCATCTGGCCACGCCATTACCGGCGTCTACGGCTAATAGCGCACCGCCGGCCGTTCTGGAAGCCATTCCACTGCCACCTAAACCTACTGAACCTGCTCCAGAGCGAGCTTGGTTCGCTGTTGATTTGTAAATATCCAGGGAGAGCGCTCTAAAATGAAAGGCGACGCCAAAGTCATCGAGTATCTGAACAAATCGCTCAAGAACGAATTGAGTGCGATCAATCAGTATTTTCTCCACGCTCGCATACTCGACAGTTGGGGTTTCGCTAAACTCGGCAAGCATGAATATGATGAATCCATCGACGAGATGAAGCATGCTGACCAATTGGTGAAGCGAATTCTGGATCTGGAGGGTCTGCCCAATCTTCAGGACCTTGGCAAGCTGTATGTTGGTGAGAATATCGAGGAAATTTTTCGCGGCGACCTTAAGCTGGAACACCAAGCCCACCCTCTGTACCGGGAAGCAATTGCTTATTGCGAAAGCTGCAGCGACTATGTCACCCGTGACTTGCTGACCGCCATCCTAGCTAGCGAGGAAGAACATATCCAATGGCTGGAAACCCAGCTGGGGCTAATCGGCCATTTAGGTTTACCCAACTACTTGCAAGCGCAGCTTTAGCAGTCCAGCCCTTGACCGTGAATAAACGCGGGCAGTTATAGTGAGATAAGTAGGGTATGCATTGCGTACCCTATGACTTTTCATCAGCTTGAGGATAAGGGTCCTTGCATAAGGAGTGCTCCACTCCGCCCAGGGATGGTTCCCTCCATAATCGTATGACATGGCAAGGCATCCAGGGTCATCTCGCCAGCTAGCGCCCGTAATGCCCCAAGCCGATAGCCCTGCTTCCGCCAGCCGGTCAACAAGCCGTCAAGAACCGGCAGAAATTTCAAACCTTCCAGCTCGGCATGCAGAGTGAAGACATGACCAGCATCCGGTACGGTCTGCGTCATCTCTAATAAGTGGTCAGCCACGTTGTCCGGCATGATTCCATCGACACCAATCAACTCATCCAATGTTGGCAACGTAGTAGGCAACTGAGGACAGGCAATGGTTTTGCCATCCACCACCGGCAAGAATGGATGGGTTCCCCGGCTATCGGAGCACCAGGCAAACCCCAGCTCCCCGGTCAGCCGCAATGCATAACGGTTCATTTGCCAGCCCGCTGCGCCATGTACGGCCGCTGCCACGCCAAAAATTTCCGTATAGCGCTCGACCGCCTTACGCATCTCACCGAGGGTCCATTGCCAATCAGCATGGGCGGCATGATCCTGCCAAAGGACGTGATCCCAACAATGGATGCCGGTCTCAAAACCAGCATCACGGACCGAGCGCATCACTTCGCCTGCTCGCCGACCGATATCCGGTCCTGGCAACAGCGTCCCATAGAGCAGTGTTTTCAGGCCGTAGTGTTCAAGCACCGAGGTGCGTTTCACCTTGCCAAGAAACCCCTGGCGAAACACGCGCCGGATTGCCCAACCGGTATGATCCGGGCCAAGACTAAACAGAAAGGTTGCATCGGTCTGGCGGCGCCGGAACAGATCCATCAATCGCGGTACTCCTTCTAGCGTCCCGCGCAAGGTATCAACATCCACTTTGAGAGCCAGCAAAGGCGCAGTCATGGCTCAATCCACCAGATAGCCCGCATCAGCTACATGGGTGCGATAAGCCTCGAAGATCTTCCGCAACGCCGCATCCATGGTTACCTTCGGCTGCCAATCCAAATCGCTGCAAGTGTTGGCAATCTTCGGCACCCGTTGCTGCACGTCCTGGTAGCCTTGGCCATAGTAGTCATTCGCCGTGGTTTCAATCAGTTGTACCTTGACTGCATTGTCACGGTACTCTGGATACTCCGCAGCTAACTCCAGCATCCGCACCGCCAATTCGCGTACCGACAAGTTATTGCACGGATTGCCAATATTATAGATCTGACCGCTGGCCACACCCCCAGCATTGGCGATGATCTTGATCAGCGCATCAATGCCGTCATCGATGTAAGTAAATGAACGTCGCTGCGTACCGCCATCGACCAGTTTAATCGGCTCGCCACGGGCGATTTGCCCCAGGAATTGCGTGATAACCCGGGAACTGCCTTCTTTAGGGGTGTTGATTGAATCGAGGCCGGACCCGATCCAATTAAAGGGGCGGAATAAAGTGAAATCCAATCCCTGCTCCATACCGTAGGCCCAGATCACCCGGTCCATCATCTGCTTGGCACAGGCGTAGATCCAGCGAGGCTTATTGATTGGCCCATAGACCAGCGGCGATCGTTCAGGATCGAATTCGCCATCTGCACACATACCGTAAACCTCAGATGTCGATGGAAAAACTAGCCTTTTTCGATACTTAACACAAGATCGCACAACTGGCAGGTTGGCTTCAAAGTCGAGTTCAAACACCCGCAGCGGCTCACGCACGTAAGTGGCTGGGGTCGCGATAGCCACCAACGGCAACGCCACATCGCATTTCTTAATATGGTATTCGATCCACTCACGATTGATGGTGATATCACCCTCAAAAAAGTGAAAGCGTGGATGATCGATCAGGTCACGAACCCGGTCATCCTGCATATCCATGCCATGAATCTGCCAATCGGTAGTGGCGAGAATGCGTTGGGACAGGTGATGACCAATGAAGCCGTTGACACCGAGGATGAGGATTCTTTTCACGAGAAAGGCCATTCCAAAAAGTTGAAGGAAAAAGAGCTTCCAGCTCGCTAAGCTGGCTGAAAACGGGCCTCATCGTCACCCAGCCGCCATGGGCCTGGACCGAGCCGGTCCGCCAATTGAGCAGGGAACACGGATTGACCCGCAATGTCCAATTCCAGAATTCGTAATGCTTCACCGCTTGCGCAATAGGCAATCAATTGTCCGCCGGTTTCTACCAGGACAGACGGTCTTCCTCCTTGCAAAGGAAGGCCAGGGCAGGAGGGTGGAGGGAGTACAACCCGCGTCCGCAAAATCTGTGCTGGTTGGCCCGCTATAGAGGTGAATGCCCCCGGATAAGGTGGCGCCACCGCCCGCACCAGGTCATGAATACGAGTCGCTGGCCCATTCCAATCAATACGCCCATCTTCTGGCCTACGGCCGGAAAAGTAACTACCCTGGCTAAGATTTTGTGCGATACGCGGAGCTGTGCCATTAACCAATGCGGGCAATACGCGATGCAAGGTTAATTCAGCAGCAAGCGTGACCTTGTCAAAGACCTCGCGGGCTGTGTCATCGGGTAAAATCGGCACAGCCGTCTGTCCAACAATATCACCAGCATCCGGCTTGGCGGTCATATAATGCAAGGTAGCTCCTGTCTCGGTTTCGCCGTGCAGAATTGCCCAATTGACGGGAGCTCGACCACGATATTTTGGTAACAGTGAGCCATGCAGATTGAACGCGCCGTGCCGTGCAATCGCTAGCAGCTCCGGAGACAGCATTCGCCGGTAGTAGAACGAAAACAGGAAGCTGGGGGCCAATCCTTTAATATATTGTACGATTTCTGGAATATTAGGATCTTCTGGAGTAAGAACTGGGATACCGTAATCAGCGGCTACAACGCCGACATTGTCGAACCAGATGCGCTCGTCCGGATTGTCCTCATGGGTGAGGACCAACGCTACATCGTGACCCTGAGCCAGCAACACCTTGAGGCAACGGACTCCAACATTGTGATAGGCAAAAACCACGGTGCGGGTCATGCGTTCCTTCCTTTATGATGAGTAGTACGCTTCATTCTCCAGCATTCTCCCTACCCAAGGAAATCCATCATGTCCCAACCGCAGGTCATTCAGGAAATCAACGATTATCTTAATCGCCATGTTCCGTTATTTCAGGCGATGCAAGCACGGTTAGATCACTGCAACGACACCGGTTTAAGTATCGCCGCGCCATTGGAGCCCAATATCAATGATAAAGGGATTGCGTTTGGCGGCTCAATGGCGGCGCTCGCTGCATTGACAGGTTGGGCACTGACCCGGATCACTTTAAACGAATATGGCGAGACTCCGGAAATTGTCATTACCGATAGCACTCAGAAATTCTTGCGGCCAGTACATAACGAGATTATCACGGAGTGTCTACGGCCGGATTCGCAGGTGATCGAGCGATTCATTCAAAGCTACCGTCAGCGGGGCAAAGCGCGTTGGAGCGTGGACGTCGTTATCCGCGCCGATGATGGCGAGCCAGCAATGATTTTTACTGGGCAATATGGCATTTTCCGTTCACCGATACCCACCACTGCAATATGAGATGTTTCCATGCTGAATCAATATTTGAAACCCGCCTGCGGGTTGCTTCTCGGATGGTTATCCGCTAGCGCCGCGCAGGCGACTGTTTATCCCCTGCCGCCCCCGGATACGGACATGATCGGCCAAGTCAAAGTCGTTTATGCGACTAAGACGGATACCTTGATCGACATCGCACGCCGGCATAGTCTGGGGTATGACGAGATGGTTCACGCCAATCCCGGCGTAGACCGATGGGCGCCCGGCGAAGGTACGCCCATTGTGCTACCGACCCGCTATATTCTGCCTGATACTCCGCGTGAAGGGATAGTTCTTAACATTGCTGAGCTGCGGCTGTATTACTACCCTAGCGCTGGGCCGGGCGAGCAACGAGTTGTCCATACCTATCCGGTTAGCATTGGCCGCATGGATTGGAAAACTCCGCTAGGCACCACCCGGGTAACCGGCAAGGAAGCCGACCCCGCTTGGCGGCCACCCGCCTCTATTAAGGCGGAACATGCTGCTCAGGGAGACATTCTGCCAGATGTCATTCCTGGCGGTCCGGATAATCCGCTGGGACGGCATGCCCTACGCTTGGCGCTGCCCAGCTATCTGATTCACGGCACTAATCGGCCTTATGGGATCGGGATGCACGTTACCCACGGCTGTGTGCGAATGTACCCTGAAGATATTGAACGGCTGTTTGGTATGACGCCGGTCGGCACATCGGTGCGCATTGTTAACCAACCCGTTAAAGTCGGGCGATTTAATGGCGCATTGTTTATGGAGGCGCACGAGCCGCTGGAAGAGGATAATATCCCGATCAAAGTGACTCTGGAGCAAGCCCATCAAGCGGTAATCGCCAAGACCGGCCCTGACATGCCCGGCGTGGATCAAGCAGCGCTGCAAGCAGCGATGGAGCAAGTCAGCGGCATTCCGGTTTCTATTGGCGCCCGCCCAGGATCGATATCGCCTGGACCGGTGGCCGGTCAGCCCACTGCCGTGCCTCACACTGAAACACCAGTATCATCAGACTATCCCGCAACCCAGCAGGTGCCTCTTCCTGTCGAAAACCGTCCTGGTGAGCCTCTGGCTTACGATGACGATCCGCTGCATGAGGATAACGCTTCGGTGCCAGCAAAGGTCCGCCCCCCTGCCTATCGGCCTGGATATGCTCCGCCAAATTACAATAACAATAATCGGATACCCGGATCCTACGCACCTGTTACACCACCTTCTCCTGCCTATCCAGGAGGACCTGCTGAACCGCCACGCATTGGTTCCCCGCCGGTTTATCGATCTTCAACGAGTCACTCTGTCCCGGCTCCGGCGGATCCATTGAAAGATCCAGCAACAATCAATCGCCCGTAAATAGGACGAAAAAAAACCCGCGATCATAATCACGGGTTTCTTCTAACCTTTTGCCGTCAGACAGCCGGTTTATTTGTACATCGAACGCTTGAACATACGGTTGATCTTTTCCTCAGTAGCCATGCTGATCGACTTGGCTTCCATAGCAATGGATTTGGCATCATTAGCAGTATCCATCGCGCTGCGTGCCATTGACTTGGCTTCATTAGCATCCTGCTGCACTGCCTTTAAATCACTGGTGCTAGCGCAACCGACAGTCAGACCAGCGATCAGGGCCAGCGTGGAAATTTTGGTCAGGGTCTTCAGGGACATTTTCAACTCCTTGGTATCATTACAAACAAAGTAACAGATTGGTTCATTGCACTGTTGCTCCAGTACAACTCGATTATTGCCGACACACAACAAGCTGCATTATATAACGGAAATTCAATTTGCGAGTAGTGGTGAGAATGATACCTTTAGCGGATTTCAACCCGCATCCCCACCTTTATCCACGGCCTAAGCGCATTGATCTGCCAATTATCCAGCGCCACGCAACCACTGGTCCAGTCGATGCCAGCCTCATGCACGCGAGGATTGCCCGCACCAACGCCATGGATACCAATTTGCCCGCCCAGTGGCGTGTCTTGCGGCGGAGTACGGCCGCTGATCCAGGCAGAACGAATGCGCTCATAGGTTGAGCGGTCAATCCGGCGCTCGCGCAGTGCGCGTTCGGCATAATCAGGATTCGGATAATCGAGACCAATAAATTTGTTAAATCGGCTGTGATCGTTGACCCAGCCGACTCGAAACACGCCGAGCGGCGTCTTATTGTCCCCGCGCTGGTATTTAAGTCCAGCGCCGCTGCTCCCCACAGCAATTTGATGGAACACCTCAACTGGCTGGGCGTTCTGCATAACCATCAATTTATCAGCCTTGGTGTCGATCAGCAGCCAAGGCTCACGGAACACCGGTTCAGGGATTTTTGTTAAAAGGGGCGGTTGCTCATTTTCATAGACAGTATTTGGCGCGCATGCGCTGCTCAACCATACTAGCATCCCAAGAAGCATAACCTGTTTGCCAAGCTTCCACATACCAATTACTTTGCCTCTTAAACAATGTCCCATTACATGGTTAAGTTATACGACAGGCGGGATGGTGATGCAATACGAACTGAACCGTACTCATTGATGTTAAAGAAGTGGTTCCAGAACCACTTGACTTAATAGCGAATTATGAATAAAGCAATTTTCCTTGGCCTTACGATGCAAATCCATCAGCGCCTCGGCGCCAGGAACTGCATCACCACCGAAAACTACCCGAGGCCGCAGGATCAAGCGGCTTATCATGATCTTGCCTTTTTCATTTTTACCCAGCTCGGCGACTGGTTGATCCTCATAGGTATCCACGACCAGTTTCTTGAGCGCTGCAATCGCTAGAAAAGTGAGCATGTGACAACTTGATAGCGATGCCAATAGAGCCTCTTCAGGATTGCTCATCTCAGGGTTGCCGGAATACTCTGGCGCTGCCGATCCACGCACGGTCTGGCCACCGGCTAAACACCAAGTGTGACTGCGATCAAAGGTCTTGTAGTCAAAATCGGGCGTTGTGCGTTGCCAGTTGAGGCGGACGGAATAAGTGGACATCAAATTACCCTCTTGAAAAGAGCTGAGACAGGATTAAAATCATTTCTATTGAAAGTCAATTTCTTATTGGTGCGAGAGCCTGCTTGCAGGCCATTTCATCAATGGCCATTGTACAGCCAACCGGTTATTTTTTGGCAACCATCTACCCCACACCAAGACCGTTAAACTCAGGACATGACAGATTTTTCCAACGGCATAAAATCACTGAAAGTGATTATCCAGCAGATCTTAAAAAAGCAGTGCGGCGGGTAGTGAGCAATAAATTTGCCTGGATCCGGCAACAGCAAGCCCGCTTTGCGGCGCAGCCCCGCCCGTCACCGCATGAGATGGTCAGCGGCGAAAGCCACTACTTTCTGGGACAACGCTACCAGCTACGGGTCATGGCGTACACTGGCCCGCCTCGCATCCGCCATAATGACTCCAGTTTTCTCGATCTGTTTGTGCGTTCCGGAACCACGGCTGAACAACGGCAACAGGTCTTGCAACGCTGGTACCGGGAGCAACTGCGCGCACGGATTCCCCCTCTGCTGGAACAGTGGCAGCCCGTGCTCGGCGTGCAGGCCGCTGACTGGGGCATTAAACAGATGAAGACTCGCTGGGGAACCTGCAACATCGCCGCACGCCGCATTTGGCTCAATCTGGAACTGATCAAAAAACCAGTCAACTGTCTAGAATACGTCGTCATTCATGAGCTCACACATCTGCTGGAGCGGAACCATAACGACCGGTTCAAGGCACTGATGGACCACCATCTGCCGCACTGGCGGCTGATTCGCCAGACCTTGAACCATACGCCTTAACGATAACCGAAGAACCTTAAATACAGTTTAGTTTCAATAAGCCGCAACCGGCAGTGTTAACTTTGCAGCCACACCTATAACGTCTCCATCCTCATTCAATAGGTTATCCACCGTAATGAACCCTCCATGCAAATGCGCCACCTCACGGACAAATGCCAGGCCCAGCCCTGTGCTTTTGTGTCCGGTGTCTGAGCGGGGCAAGGAGTAAAACCGCTCAAATAGCCGTTCACGCGCATAGCCGGGGATGGCGCTGCCCGTGTTGGTAATAGTCAACCGCCAGGCATCGCTGACCCTTTCAGCATCGAGGGTGATGATGCCCTGAACAGGGGTGAAATCCAGGGCATTGTCCAGCAAATTGCCAATAGCCTGCGCAATCAGAAATGGCTCGCCAAGCACGGCGGTCTCCTCTGAAATCCGTTGATCAATCTGCAAATGTTTCCGGGTAATGGCCGGTGCGCGGGAGGTCAGCAAATCTTCCACGGTCCGCCGCAGCAAAACGAGTCGTTGTTCTTGAAGTTCACGCCGTTGCTCAACAGTCGCCAACGCCAGCAGACGCTCGATCAA
>Ga0209607_1000599_pt1 | contig 31800 bp, 30 predicted proteins | sample AD_UKC117_MetaG_FD_184413 | JGI IMG/M metagenome (GOLD analysis project Ga0209607, IMG submission 184413) | Active sludge microbial communities of municipal wastewater-treating anaerobic digesters from Hong Kong - AD_UKC117_MetaG (SPAdes)... | ecosystem: Engineered > Bioreactor > Anaerobic >... | reverse complement strand
CCATGGCGCTTGCCGCGCTGACCAGACCGCCCCTGATGCAACAGTCCTGGCACCCCGCGACACCGACACCGCCGCGTTGCCGTTCCCGACTCAACTCTGCTCGCGCAGCGTGTGCTTCAGCCCTTCGGTGATCGCCCGCAGGACCGCGACCCGGGCGAACCACTTGTTGTTCGCAGGGATCACATGCCACCGCGCGGAGTCGGTCGTGGTGCGCAACACCATCTGGTCGATCGCCTGAACGTACTCGTCCCACTTCTCGCGGTTGCGATAGTCCTCTTCGGTGATCTTGTGCTGCTTGTACGGGGTTTGCTCCCGGGCCTGGAATCGCGCCAACTGCTCCTCGGGGGAGATGTGCAACCAGAACTTGGCCACGAAGTACCCGCGCTCGGTCATCTGCGCCTCGAAGTCGTTGATCTCGTCGTAGGCGCGCTGCCACTCCGCGGGGTCGGCGAATCCCTCGACCCGCTCCACGAGCACCCGTCCGTACCAGGTGCGGTCGAAGATCGCGAACCGCCCCGCCGGGGGTAGGTGCCGCCAGAACCGCCACAGGTACGGGTACTTCCGCTCCTCCTCCGTGGGGGCAGCCACCGGGATGACGCGATAATCGCCGGCCTCGAGTGACTGGGTGACCCGCCTGATCACTCCGCCCTTACCCGCCGCGTCCCACCCTTCGAACGCCAGCACGGTGCTGATCCCGCGGTTGCGCGCCTCGATCGAGAGTTTGTAGAGCCGTGCCTGCAAGCGTGCGAGCTCTGCACGGTACGTGGCCTTGTCCAGTTCCTGGGTCAGATCAACACGGCTGAGCACCGTGGCCTGGGAGTCGAACAGGGACTGGTCGACCGACGGCCCGCTCGAGGGCTTCTGCGCCATCCGCCCGGTGAGCGCGGCAAGGATGGTGCGGGCCACGGTGAGGTCGCGATAGCGGTCGTCGGTCGATTCGACGATCGTCCACGGCGCGCCCGGCGCGCTGGTCTCGTGCAGGATGCGCTCCACAACCGGCAGCAGGGGGCTCATCTTCTCCAAGGCCGCCCAGTCCCGCTGGTCGATCCACCAGCCCTTCTCCGGGTCCTTCTCCGCCCGCTTGAGCTTCTTGCGTTGCTTCTTCTCCGGGGTGTGCAGGAAGAACTTCAGCACGAGCGCCCCGTCGGCGACGAGTTCGGTCTGCATCGTGGCCACGTGGCGCAGCCACTTGCTGAAGTACTCCTCGCTGATCTCGTCGTTCACACGCATCGTGGCTGTGCGCATCAGCCCCCCGGCGAAGATCGCGGTCGAACCCTTGGGCGGTAGAGCACGCCACAGGCGCCACAGGGTCGGACGTTCGGCTTCCTCCTGGGTCTGCTCGGCGAACACCCGGGTGCTGACGAACCGGGTGTCCAGCCACTCGTTGAGCCGGTTGACCATCTGGTTGGCGGCGATCCGGTCGTCACCGGCGATCCAGATGATCAGGGGGAAGTCGGCGTTGCGGAACTCGTACTGCGCATTGACCAGGTCCTTGCGCAGGTCCGGAACAGCGGCCTTGTACTCCTGTTTGCTGACCTTGTTGCCAACCTCAGACACTTCAAGCATGCGCTGAGTATTCCAAGATCACGGCCTTCGGCGCGTGGTGAACGCGCAACCTTCTGTTCGTGAGGCGTTCACCGGATCCGTGAGCACTCCGCAAATCCGGGAGCGCTCCACAGCCGCCCAAGGGCTAACCGATCTCCAGAGTGCTCACGGATGGGGCGGGGAGGTCCCACGCCGCCGGTTGCGACGTTGGTGCGGCAACCGACAGTTGGTTTGTCGCGTTGTTGCGGGGTTGAACCCCCTCACACCCCGCAACAACGTCACAAACGTGCCCATGGCGACCGCACCTTCGTCACAATCCCCCGTGCGTTTCACGGCCGCAGGATCCACGACCTCTTCCACGTGCTGGTCTTCCACGCGTCCTTGTACTTCGGCTTCGGCTTGGCGGTGATCCACACGGTGACCTTCACCTTGCGGTACCCGAAGACACGGACCTTGACCGCACCCTTCTTCGTCACCCTGGTCCGGCAGTAACTGACCTCCCCGGCAGCCGACGTGCCCAATGGGCGGCACTTCGTCCGGTACTTCAGCGTCCCGTACTTGTTCGTCCGCGACCGCTTGACCACCGTGCACGTGTCACCCTTGCACTTCTTCACAGGGTCCACGTAGATGGGCAACGGCGAGGTCACCGTGACTGTGGCCTGCGCCTGCGCCGATACGTCCTTGCCGACGATCTGGCCGGCGTCCCACGGCGAACCCAGCGACGTCACCGTGTTGGTCGTGTCCTTGCTGATCGCCGTCGTGCACGTGTACACCCAGGTCTCGTCCGGATAGCCATCACCGCTGTCGTGGTTGGTCAGCAGGCCGTCGCCGTTGTCGTCCCCGGAGACGTAACTCACCGGGGCACACTTGTCGTCGGTGACGCGGATGTTCGCCAAGGGCATCGTGCCGGCGTTGGTCACGTTGTAGGTGTATGTGACCAGCCCGCCCTTGTTGACTCGCGTGGCCGACGGTGACTTGGTCACGGCGATCGCCGGGTTCAGCCGTCCACCGACGACCAGTACCGTCACCGAGGTCGAGTCGGTCACCTTCCCGCCGCCCGGCGTGGTCCCCGTCGCCGTCGCGACGTTGGTGGTGTCGTCCTGCAAGGCCGACACACACTCATACACCCATTCGTCACCGGGCTTCAGGATCCCGCTGCCGTTGTCACCGGACTTGTAGACCACCGGGGCGCACTTGTCGTCGGTGGCCTTGATGTCGGTGAGATCCACGGTGCCGTTGTTCAGGACGGTGTAGGTGTACGTGACCGGCGTACCCTTCTCGACCAACTCCGCGCTCGGCGACTTCTTGATCGCGATGCTGCCCTGGTAACTGGTGACGGTGGCCTGGTCCGTAGCTGTGACCACAGCACCCAGGATCGGCTCAACCGCGGTCACGACTGCGGTGTTCGTCACGGTCGTCACACCCGCGAAGGTGTTCTTGCAGGTGTAGACCCACGTCTCGCCCGGATCGACCAGACCGTTGTCGTTGGTGTCGCCAGACTGGTACTCCAAGGGCGAGCAGGTGTCGTCGGTGATGTCGGCGACGTCCATCGGCGTAGTCGCAACCCCCGACGTGACGTCGTAGGTGTACGTGACCTCGGATCCGACCGGCACCAGCAGCACTCCTTGCTGGAAGACACCACCGGGCGCCGACGGAGTCTTCGTGATCGTGATGTCGGGGACGATCACGCGCACCTCAGCGGTGGCGGTGACCTCCAACGGCGGCGCGGTCTGCTTGCCCGGGCCGCTGCCCAAGAACGGCGTACCGGTGAAGGTCGCCTCGTTCGTCGTGTCAGCAGTGATCGGCATCGCGCACTCGTACGTCCATGCCTCACCGACACCCATGATCGAGTCGTCACCGGTGTCCCCGCCGACGAACGTGATCGACGAGCACTTGTCGTCGGTGATCCAATCCACGGGATCCAGCGGACCCTCCAGCGGCACCTGGCCGTTGTTGGTGGCGACGTAGGTGTAGGTCACCTCGGTGTCCGGGTACACGATCGGCTGATCCACCGTCTTCACCAGGTCGACACCGGGCACCAGGATCTCGACGGTCTGGGTGTCCTTCGCGGTGAGAGTTCCCTGCGGATCGAGGGGATCCTGCACTGTGGCGGTGGCCACGTTGGTCACCTTGCTCGGCACCATCGGGTCCACCGTGCAGGTGTACGTCCACGTCTCACCTGGAGCCAGTGGGACGGCTCCCGACTGCAGTTGCACGGGACTGCACTGATCGTCGACCAAGGCGTCGGCGATGTCGCCCACCGGTTCCAGTGCCACGTTCCCTGTGTTGGTGACCGTGTAGGTGTACGTCTCCGAATTGCCCTGCAGGACCTGCGGCCTGTTCACCGTCTTCATCAACGTGATCTGCGGGTTGTAGTCGAAGAAGTCGTTGAAGACGCACAGGACGTCGTCGCCTGCCGCCAGCGTGACCGTCGCACCGTTCTCCAGGGTGTAGTCCACACCGTCCGTACCGATGCAGAACGGATGTTCACCTTCGGGCCCGTCCAGGTACCAGTCGGTCGGGATGTTGACCTCCTGAACGGTGTAGTCACCGGGGGCAAGACCCTCGGCCGTCCGGAACTCCTGGTCCAGGAGGCTGAAGGTGTTCGGTGTGGGCGTCCACTCGAAGTCGAATTCCTGCGTCGGGTCATCCGGCGCCTCCTTGACCACGGTGAGAGTGGCGTCCTCGCGGTTGCTGAACGTGCAGGTGACGCTGTCGCCCGGGTCGATCTCCACATCGATCTTGCGGGCGTTCAGGTCTGCCGTGCCCACCGGTGTGCCGTCGTCCAGACAGGTGATGCTGTCGAGGTTCCAATTGGCGGGAAGCGCTTCCTCCGTGAATGTGAAGTTCTCACCGCCGAACGCGGGATAGACGGTGAACGTCCTGTCCGCCGGGCCGCCATCAGGCGTCAGGGAGAAGGAGTAGTCCGACGGCATGACCCCACCGTCGGCCCCCTCTGCCAGGAAGTCGAACTGCGTGCCGTCTGCCGGATCCGCAGCCTTGACGATCTGCACGGTGGCGCTGGGCACCTGGGCGTCCTTGAAGGTGCAGCCCACATCCTCCCCGGCGCCTATCTGGACCGTCGCGGTGGCACCCACGATCTGCGCGGGGGTCGCGCTGCCGATGCACTCGATGCTGGACAACGACCACCTGTCGGGGGCGGCGGTCGGCACGTCCTCGGTGATCGACACCTCCGTGCCGACCGGGATGTCCTCGAACACCTGCGGTGCGCCACCGCCCGTGAGATCGAATTGCGTCGGCGTGACACCGGTCGCTTCGAAGGGGAACACGAACGTCGACTGCACGTCGGTGACCTTGTCGACGGTCAGGGTACCGAGTTTCTGGTTCTCGTAGACACAGACCGCTACCTCGCCCTCGAGCAGGTCGACACTGACCTCGCCGGTGTCCAGATCGCCCGGGACGATGGTGGCCGGATCAGTACTCACGACACAGTCGAGTTCGATGAGTTTCCAACCGGCCTTGTCGGCCTCGGTCACGGTGTAGGTCTGGCCGCCGAAACCGGGGTCCACCTCGAAACCGGTGTAGTCGCCGCCGGCAAGCGCGAACGCCTCATCGAGGTCCGGCCCGGTGGCCGTGAAGTCGAAAGTCGCCGTCGCGTCCTGGGGGTCGGTGAGCTTGAGAACGAACAAGTAGGCCTTGGCCGGCACCTTGGTGTTCACGTACGTGCACACCACGTCGTCGCCGTAAGTGAGACTGCCGTCGACCCGACCGTTGGGTTTGTCGATGGTCAACCCGCCCGCACCTTCGCCCGCGCACTCCAGCGAGGTCAGGGTCCAGTCGGGGACGGGAACCTCCTCCACAGTGAGGGCATTCCCCGCTGTGACGTCAGTGAAGACCTGCTGTTCGGTGTTCGTCAGGCCGAAGCTGGTCGGGCTCAGCCCTGTGGCGTTGTAGGTGAACTCGGTGGGATCGTCCGGAACTGCGGGATTCACAGCGTTCTTCACGATCGTCAACCGCGGCAACTGTTTGTTCGTGTAGGTGCAGACCGCGGAGTCCCCAGGTTCGAGGGTGACCTGGACCACGCCTGTGCCCGTGTCCCCGATCACCGGGTTGTCCGTGTCCCCGTTCACCACACATTGCAGGGTCGTCAGCCGGAACCCACTGTCCCCGGACGGCGGGGTCGGCTGCGCCTGTTCGGTGATCGTGTACTGGTTGCCCCCGGTCACCGGGCGCACTGAGTAGGACGTCGAGTCGCCGAGACCCAGCGAGAAGGTGTCGCTGCCCGGCTGTCCCGGATCGACCAGCCCGGTCCCCTCGACGGCGAAGTCGAAGTTCGGGGCCCACGTCGCCGGGACATCCTCCTTGACGACAGTCAGGTTCGCGGGCGGGAGCTGCCCGTTGAAGAACGTGCACACCACCTCATCGCCGTATTCGACCTCGAGGGAGATCTCATCGCCGATACGGGTGAAGCTCTTGGGCCCGCAATCGATGTCGTCGAGGTCCCAACCGGCCGGCACCTGCTCGGCGATGGTGAAGTCGCCGGGTGCCAGGTCGTCGAAGGTTTGCGTCTGGCCGTCGGTCAGTGTGAACTGCGACGGGCTCAGGCCGGACGCAGTGAAGTCGAACTCCTGCGTAGAACCACCTGGGTTGGTCTGCTTGACGATCGTCAACGAGGCGCGACGCTGGTTGGTGAACGAGCAGGTGACGTTCTCATCAGGAAGGATCGTCACCTTGATCTCGGTGCCGGTGGCCGAATCAGGAGTCTTGCTGCAATCGAGGTCGGTGAGATCCCATCCGGACACACCGGTCTCGGTGATCGTGTACTGAGACCCCGCACCATCAGGTCCGTCGAGGGCGATGTTGCGGCTCGCGGACGTTCCGGGATCCGACGACGTGTTCAACGTGAACGACTGGTCCGACGGGGCCACTCCCTGACCCGACACGGTGAAGCCGAAGTCCTGGTCCACGGCCCCGGGGTTCGTCACCTTGACGACCCGCAGGTTCGCCGAGCGGCTGAGGTTGATGGTCATCCGCGACTGGGCGGTCACGGCGCCGTTGTTCTGCTGCTTGTTCTCCGGGTTTGACCATGTGGAGGTCACGGTGGCGGTGTTCGTGATCGACGACACCGAACTCGGCGCGTTGAGCACCTTGGTGCACTCGTAGATCCAGGTCTCGGACAGCCCGAGTTTCTGGTCGTCACCGGTGTCGCCGCTGACGTAGGACACCGGGCTGCACTTGTCGTCTGTGACGGCCGAGGCGCGCACGAGGTTGAGCACGTCGTTACCGGTGTTGGTCACCGTGTAGACGTACGTGACCCGGGTACCGGCGGCGACCGTGCCGCCATCGGGGATCACGACCGGCGGATCCGAGCCCGCCTTCTTCGCGGTCTTCACGATGTTGATCCGGGGCGTCTTGATGTCGACGATCGCCTGCGCGGTCCGCGTGATCGCCGTGCCTTTGGGGGGGACCCCGGTGACGGTGACGGTGTTGGTCTTCGACAGGGGCGTCGTGACCGTCGCCACCGGCCCGATCTTCGCGGCACACGTGTACTGCCACGCATCCCCCGGCGCGAGTTTGCCGGTGGATGACCCGGGCCCGGTGGGACCGGTGATCGACGAGCACTGCGGGTCCACGGGCTTGGTGATCGTGAGCGCAGAGTTGCCGGTGTTCGTGACGGTGAACGTGTACTGCTGGTTCCAGCCGTCGGCGTTGCCGCGGACAGGGTTGTCCCGCGCGACCTTGGTGACGGTCATGTCCGGGGCGTAGTTGAAGTCGTTGTACAGCTTGCAGGTCGCCACATCCGAGGGGTTCATGTCGAACTGGAAGGAGGGCTGCGTGAGGTTCCCGCTGACCGTGCTGGAACTGCCACTGGACGTCTTGATCTCGCAGGTCCAGCGATTGGCCGTGAACCCGCTGTTCACCGATTCCGAGACCTGCACTGTGGCCTTCTGACTAGCGACCTTCGGTTTCCACTGGAACGCCGCCGTTCCCTGCGCGCCCGAGGTCGGCAGCGTCTGCGCGCTGTTGTCCGGTCCGGTCGGGGTCACCCACGTGAAGCCGCCGGAGACGGTCGGCTGCACGGTGACGTCCCATCCCGTGGCCGGGACGTAATCCGCGCCACTGCTGGTCTGGGCGAGCTTCTGGATCGTGACGCTGTTCCCGCACAAGGAGGTGACAACGGAGCGCAGGAACGCACCGAGGGCTGCGAAGTCGCTGAACGCGACCGCATCGACGTCGTTGATCGTCTTGCCGACCAGCGCGGTCGGAGTGGTGGCCAGAACCGGGCCCGAGATCTTCTTCAGGCGCTCCTTGGAGGCATTGCTGGTGATGCCGTTGCCGACCCCCACCACCAGCATGCGTGTGCCGGCGGTCTTGACGATGTTCGCCTCGGTGATCGCATTGTCCAGGGAAGCACCGCTGGAACTGTTGCTGATCGTGACGTGCTTGGCACCGGAGTTGTACGCGTTCGGATCGCCGTCGGTGACGAAGATCGCCAACTCGGGCCGGTCGATCGCCTTGATCCCGTCCTGCCAGTTCGTGGTCGTCAGGTTCCGGTTCGACGGGCTGATCGTGACATCGGAGGGGCGCTGCGGCGGCGGGGTGTAGTAGTTGGCGATCGCGTTGGACAACTGCCCGCCGGTGCCGGCAGTGGTCGCGTTGACGGGCACTCGCGGGCTGAGTTGCCCACCTCCCACCGCCAGGCTCCCCAACGTGGCGAATTGGGTGACACGCAGGGTCGAGTTGGTGTCCTTGAGCGCGGCGATGAGGTCCTTGGACGCCGTGCGCACCGTGTTCACGGCGTGCGCCGAGTTGATGGATCCGGACGCGTCGAGGATCAAGGTGGCGTCGAGGCCACAGGTTTCGTCGATCTTCGGGTTGGGAGCCACTGTCGCTTGCGCCGTGGTGTCTGCGGCTGGCTGCGTTGCGGCGATCGGTGGCGCCGTGAGCCCCGTGACCAGCAGTGACGCAACACCAGCACCCACCCAAGAACGTCGCATGACTCAGCCTTCCCCTGCACGTGCGATCGCATCGTGGCACCCAAGATCACTATTTGGCGCGGTAGACCGTTCGGGTGACGACTTCAGCCCCAAAACGGTCACGGAACGTGAAGCGACCACGACCTGCGAGCGATTGTGACGTTGTTGCCGTAGGAATCCGCCCACTGTCACGTAGTTGCTGGTGGTGGCGCGCCCGGACCAGCAACAACGTCACAAACGACCGTCGACCACCCGCAACAACGTCACAATCGTCAGCCCGCGAGGAACGACAGGCGCACGGTGCGCTGCGGGTTGTCCCCATTGGGGTCCACCAGCACGATGCTCTGCCAGATCCCGAGCGCCAGTCGGCCCCCGATGACCGGCACGGTCAGACTCGGGGACACGAAGGCCGGCATCACGTGGTCTCGACCGTGCCCGAGGCTTCCGTGGCGGTGCCGGTAGATGTCGGCTGTGGGTAGCAACCGTTCCAGGGCCTCCTCAAGGTCGGGCTCACTGCCGGCGCCGGTCTCGATCAACGCCACACCCGCCGTCGCATGCGGTACGAAGACGCTGAGCAGCCCATCGCCGCGACCGGCCGCGAAGGACGCAGCCTCCTGCGTCAGATCCACGACTAGTCGATCCCCGCTGCGCACCCGCAGTTCGGTACTGTCCATCAGCCGACGGTGACCTCGGTCACGACGCCGTCCACCACCGTGGCGTTGAGCCGCTGCGGGTTGTAGTCCATGGTCACCGGCTTGCTCACCCCATCCACCGATACCACCCGGAAGTCGTACCCCTCGGCCGTGGCCGCGGCCCGCGCCTTCTTGACCGTCAGGCCCACCAGAGTCCTGCCGAACACGGCCGGGGAGTCCGGCTGGGCGAAACTCAAGAGCATCTCCCCGCCGGTCCGCAGCGTCAGTTGCACCTCGTCGGCGTCGAAGGCGGTGACCCGCCCCATGCGCTCGAAGAACTCGTCCTCCGCACGCATCACCTCCGGCGACCCGGCCATCTCGGTACGCGCCAGCGGCCCGAACGTCAGACTGCCGTCCTCGGCCGCGGTGAAGGGGCCGAAGTAGCTGTTCACAGGCGCCTGCCCGGACACCTCGTCGGCGTCGAAGGTGATCGTCACATCTCCGGGGATGCTCGCCGGGGCAACCAGCACCCACTCGGCACCCGGCGCCAGAGCCTGCGGAACCGCGGTGGGAGAGGGGCTCGGCTCGGGGGGACTCGCACTGCTGCACGCCGCAAGAACCAGTACCAGGGCGACGCCGATCAACCTCACGAGGCCTCCTCATCGGTCCGCCGGGCCAGTCGCCCGATCTCATCCACCATGTCCGGCCACAACTCCCTGGGGAGGTCGTGGCCCATCCCTGAGTAGCCGACGAACTTCGCGTTGCGCAGGTGACGGGCCAGTGACAGCCCACCGCTGGGTGCGACCAGTGGGTCGTGCAGACCATGGATGACCAGCGTCGGTATCCGCAACCGCCGTAACCGCGCGGTGCGGTCCGGTTGCCCGGCGATGGCGGCGAGTTGCCGCATGTAGCCGTGTCCGTCCAAGCCCCGGTCGTAGGACACCCCACCCAGGTGCATGAGGTACTCCTCGTCGAACGCGTACCCCTTCGAGCCGATGATCCGGAAGGTCTCCACCGCCGCCTGTTGTGCCGATGTGCGGTCCGACACGACCCGGCGCTTGGTGAGCCTGCTGAACACCGCCGGCTTCGGGTTGCCCACCCGGCGCGAACCGGTGGAGGTCATGATCAGCGTCAGGCTGCGGACCCGCTCCGGGTACCCCACGGCCACGGTCTGCGCGATGAATCCGCCCATCGACGCCCCGACCACGTGTGCGGACTCGAAACCGAGCGCATCCATCAGGCCGACGGCATCACGGGCCATGTCGTCGATCGTGTAGGGCGGGCGGCGGCGCCGCAACGTGACGTCGACCAGAGACGGCGCCGCCACGCCTGAAAGGTGGGTCGAAAGACCGGTGTCCCGATTGTCGTACCGGACGACATAGAACCCCAGGGCCGCGAGGTCCGCGCACATCTGGTCGGGCCACGCGACCATCTGGGTTCCCAGGCCCATGATCAGCAGCATGGGGGTGTCGGCGGGATCCCCGAACACCTCGTAGGCCAACTCGATGCCGTTGGCGGCGACCTTGTGAACGTCCATCGTTCTCAGGCTAGGCCAGCGGGCCGGGCTTGCCGAACAGATAGCCCTGTCCGTGCGTCCACCCCTGCTCGGTGAGGAGCTTGGCTTGCTCCTCCGTCTCGATCCCTTCGGCGACCGAGATCAGATCCAGCCCGCGCGCAAGGCCGGCAAGGCCTTCGGCCAGGGCGTTGGACGGACTGTCCTCGACGGTCAGGTCGTGGACGAACCGGGCATCGAGTTTGAGGCCGGTCACCGGCAACTCGCGAAGCATCGAGATGGATGAGAATCCGGTTCCGAAGTCATCGACGTGGATCCCCACCCCGTACTCCTGCAGCACGACGAGGTCCATCGTCGTCGGGTCGAGCAGGGACAGCACCGCCGTCTCCGTCACCTCCAGGATCACGCGACTCGGGTCGACCTCGCGCCTTCCGAGGGTCTGCAGGAACGTGGCCATCCACCGTGGGGCCGCCAGCTGCACCGCGGAGACGTTGATGCTGACCGGTGGGAGGTCCGGGTGCGCGGCCAGCACCTCCACGACCTGCTCCAACACCACCTCCCCGAGTGGCACGATCGCACCCGAGACCTCGGCTGCCGGCACGAACTCACCTGCTGCCAGCAGTCCGCGAACGGGGTGGTTCCAGCGAGCCAGTGCCTCGTAGGAGGAGATCTCACCGGTGGTCAGATCGACGATCGGCTGATAGTGCACCAGGAACTCGTCGTGCTCGAGGCCTTCCCGGATCTGCGCCTCGAGGGTCATGCGTTCGAGAGCGTGAGCGTGCATCTGCTCGTCGAAGAACTGCCAGCGCGACCGGCCGGCGTCCTTGGCGCGGAACAACGCCGCATCCGCCTCCCGCAGCAGGCTCTCCGTGGTGGAGTCCGCGTGCGACATCGCCAGGCCGATCGATGCGGTCGGCAGGATGCGATGTTCCTGCACGACGATCTCGTCGGCGACGGCGTTCAGGATCCGGTCGGCGACCACTTCGAGCTGCCGGGCTTCATCGATGTCCGTCACCACCACCACGAATTCGTCGCCACCGAACCGGCCCGCATGATCCCGCGGCCGGACGACTGACTGCAGACGTCCGGCCACGGTCTTGAGGATCTCGTCACCTGCTGCATGCCCGAGCGAGTCGTTGACGATCTTGAAGTTGTCGAGGTCAAGGAACAGCACACCGACCCGACCCTGCTTGCGCTTGGCGGCCCGCAGCTCCACGTCCAGCAGATCCAGCAGGGACGCGCGGTTGCGGAGTCCGGTCAGAGCGTCGTGGAACGCCTGGTACTGCAGCGCTTCTCGCGCCTCGTACTCACCGGTGATGTCGGTGAGTTGCACCAGCACACCCCGGGATTCGCCATCGGCACGCAGCAGCGCGAGCCCGGCCTGCACCCAGCAGTCGCTGCCGTCCCGGCGACGCAAGGGCCCCTCGAGCACCAGTTGCTGTTTCTGGCCCGACTCCAGCCGCCTCAGTGCTGCGCGCAGTTCTTCGCCGAAGTGCGGTTCCGCGAGGTCGGGCAGCGACCGTTCGTACAACTGCTTGGCATCGTGTTGCACCATCACGCACAGCGCGTCGTTCACGACTGTCAGGAGGCCGTCGTGCCCAGCGATGGCCATACCTGTGACCGCCGACTCCATCGCGGCCCGGAAGAGTTCCTCGCTGGCAGACAGTCTCTCCGCCGAACGCACCCGATCGGTCACATCCCGCCATGTCACGCTGATGAACTGACCGACCCGCACGGCGCGGACGTCGAGGAACCGCGGCGGTTCGGCGCCCGCTACCGGCATGCTGTCCGCCAGGAAGGCCTCCCCGGTGGACGCGACCCTCAGCATGGTGCGCAGCACGAGCTGCGGTTCGGGACCCGCCATCACCTCGGTCAGGAGTCTCCCGTGAAGCGCGGCGCGCTCCTGCTCGAGGTACGCCAAGGCGGAGTCGTTGATCTCTATGAACCGCATGTCCGCCAGACGGCCGCCCGCGTCTCTCACCGGCTGGAACAGGACGTGAGGATCCAGCAGCGAATCGACGGTCGCGCGCATTCGTTGTGAGACGCGGTCCTTCTCGCCGGTGATGTCGGTGAAGGACGCCACGACCCGCGCGTCGGTGACCGAGTCGAGCGGCTCGGCGTTGACGAGGATCCATACGTAGGAGCCGTCCGGTCGGTGCACACCCATCACGACGTCGCGAACCGGCTCACCCGTGCGCAAGACGACCATCGCCGGGTGTTCCTCGCCGGGGAACGGTGATCCGTCCTCGTGGATCGCCGCCCAGCGTTCGTCCATGGATGTACGCCCGGTCAGTTGGTCGTACGTCAGCCCGAGGATGCGCTCCGCGGACGCGTTGCAGTCGATGATCCTGCCGTCACCGGCTTGGACCACCAGACCTTCGCCGAGCCGCGAAAAAGCCTGATCACGCCACGGCGGGTGCGCATCCATCGACCCTCCTGCGTCCAGAATAGGTCGATCTTGGGACTCAGCCGGGGACGACCCCGTCGAACACCCAGAGGTACGCGCCCGGGAATCGCCGCGCCCAGGCCCGTTCGTCGTGCCGGTCGCCGGGGATCAGACGCGTCAGCACCTGCTCGTGTCCGGCCTCGGCGAGTGTGAGACGCACCTCCTCCAGGTGTTCGACCAGAGCCGTCGACCCACAGAAGTCGAGCCTCTCCCGATCGCCCATGTCGGCGTAGATGCGCTGCGGTTGGGCGGCACCGGCCTGAACGATCACGTCGCGCAGCAGATACCCCCGCATCGGGAAGTCCATGAGCACCGGCGAGAAAGCCATGATCTTCGAGACGTGGCGCTGGTAGGTGGCGCCGATGTACAGGGCCATGTAGCCACCCATCGACGAGCCGGCAACCGCCACCTTCTCGCGGTCGCGGGATGCGCGGTAGGTCCGCTCCACGTATCGCTTCACCGTTCGCATCAGGAAGGCCGCCGTCTCCTCGCCGTGACCCTCGATGCGCTTCAGACGCCGACCCGCAGGGGTGCGGCGATACTCCCACTCGCCGATGCTGTACATCGCGAAGCGGTCGTACCTGTTCTGCGGCGCGTCGATCCCGACCACGATCGCAGGCTCATAGGCGCCGTCTGCTGACAGGCCCTGCATGAACTCGTCGACACGCCACTCCTTGTTGTAGGTCGAGGTCGTGCGGTCGAAGAGATTGTGCCCATCAAACATGTAGACGACCCGGTACTCCCGGTCGGACCACTCGTAGTCGGCGGGCAGGTAGATGCGTACCGTCACCCGGCGGTCGCGCAGCAGCATGGAGGTCACGTCGATCCGGCCCGCCACGGTGGATCGGTGACGGCGGGCCATGGTCGCAGGCTAGCGGGAGGGTGTCGTGCACGGCGATGGGCACGTGGGGTTGGATGCGGCTGATGGGTGGGTGGCCGCCGATGCCGGCCCGTTGTCGGTCAGGATCTGCGTGGACATTCCGGTTAGAGATCGGCAGGTTGGTTAGTCGGCGGCACGTTGGTTAGTCGGCGGCAGGTTGGTTAGAGTCCCACGGCCGTACAGGGCTAACCGGAGTGCCGTATCTCTAACCAAGATGCCGATCTCTAACCGCGGTGCCGATGGCACCTAACGCAAGGCGGGCCGGCGCGGGTCGAGGACCGAGTCCGGGTCGAAGAATCGCCTGAGCATGCTCTTCTGACTCATCAGTGACAACCCGTCGACGTGCACCCGCGCCTGCACCGCGTAGCCGTCGCGGATGGTTGTGGAGGCCGTCGGGCCGATCGTGCAGAAGATCTCGAACCCCGCCTTGCGCAGGTAACTCAGGCTCGCACCGGTCGCGGGCGAACCGTAGGGGTACACGAAGATCCGTGCGTCGCCTCCGATGAGCGGCTCGACGAACCGCTCCCAGCGGTCGGTGTCGGCAACGACCCGGGTGTACGAAGAGGCCCCGAAGTCCGGGTGCGAATAGCTGTGCGACCCGAAGGTCCAGCCGGTGTCCTTGAGCCGTTGGACCACCGGTGCCACCCGCCGCTGCTCCTTGCGGGCGTGTCTGCCGGCACCGGAGGTCCGGTAGCCGAGGATGCCTTCGAAGCCGGTCAGCGCGATCGTGCCCTTGGCACCGTCGTGGGAGAAGTCCGGGTGGTTCGCGACGAACCGATCCAGAATGGGCACGATCTCGGAACTGCGTGAGACGACCGTGGTGCCGTCAGGGCGCACGCGCTTGGCCGCCACGTTGCCGGACCCGTCGAGGACAAGCTTGGAGTTCAGGTGGTTGACGATCATGTATTCCGGATAATTCAGGTCGTCGACCGAGATCACCAGCGGCTTCTTACCCTTCGGCAGCCGCAACGGCGCCCATCTCAGCGAGCCATCCTTGCGGCGGCGGAACAGTGACTCCAGATCCACCAGAAGCCAGTCCTTGGCGTACAACTGGCGCACGATGCCACGGAACTCCTTGGCCGTCGTCATCCACTTGTTGAACTCGGCGGGCTGCGTCCCACGGTGCAGCGTGTACTGCGGTTCGGGAAGCAACGGGTGGAAGAAGATGTGCTCCACGGGGCCTTTGTAGCGCACGATGTCGTCAGCGGCCGCCGGCGCCGCGGGTACCAACGCAGCCGCGACCACACCACCGGCGATCGCGCGCACGAACCTCACAACCCCACGCTAGGAGTGACTCAGCGCGCGCATGGCACTCGATCGTCGCGTGTCGCGATCGCGAGGTGGCGCTGCGTAACCGCGATTCGATGCCACGACGCAGCGGGGTAGCCGGGTGTACGTTGTCGTGCCGTGACCACGGCCGGCAGTGCGACGCAGGGCCTTACCTCCACACAGCGCCGGCTGATCACGGGGATCGCTGTCATCGCCGGTGCCACGACGATGGTGTCGGCGGCCTACAACTACATCCTCGACCCGATGCTGGACGCCTTCAACGCCACCGAGTCCCAGGCCTCGCTGCTACGGCAGCTGCCGAGCATCGCTGCGTTGCTCGTGGTCTTCCTGGCGGGCGTGCTCGGTGACCGGTTCGGGGACAGACGGGTCCTCTACGCAGGCGGTGCCCTGTTCACCGCGGGCAGCCTGCTGGTCGCCGTCGCGCCGGTGTTCGCCCTGGCCGCCCTCGGGATGGTGGTGCAGAGCATCGGCACCTCGATCACGTTCGTGGTCGCCCTCGGGCTGCTGAGTGCGCGGATCTCGGATCCGGCCGGGCGCGCGTCGGCCTTCTCGGTGTTCGCCATCATCAGTCCCGTCATCTACCTGCTCCTGCCCGTGATCGCCGGTGCCCTGGTCGACAACCGCACGTGGCGGTTGGTGCCCTTGATCTGGACGCTCGGTGGGCTGGTCATGATCTGGGCGTGCTGGCGATTGCTACCGCCCGACGAACAGATTCGCGGTGGTGGCGAACTGGTCACGCCGGTGATCGCGGGCCTGGTCCTGGCCGCCGGCGTGCAGACCATCAACTCGGCGAGCAATGCCGGGGCCACTGCCCCGGACACCCTGATCCGGCTGGGGCTGACGGTGACCGGGCTGGTGGTGCTGGCGATCCTGTACGCCCGGCGGCCGGGCCGTCGTTGTCGTTGGCGGCACTGCGGCGGGGAGGCATGCTGATCCTGCTGACCGTGGTGTTGCTGGTGCCGTTCGCCAACCTATGGTTCTACGCGACCATGGGCTACCAGTACGTGTTCGGCCTCGACACCCTGCAGACCGCGCTGGCCATGGCACCGGCCCAAGTCGGTGCAATCGTCGGAGCCCTGGTGACCCGCAAGGTGCTGCAACGCAAGGGCATCCCCTTCACAGGCACCGTCCTGCTCGTAGCCTTCGCCGTGACACTGGCGCCAGTGTTGCTGATCGGCGTGGACTCTCCTCTGTGGGTCCCGATCCTGGTGTTCGGCCTGTACGCGGCCGCCTTCACCGGTGCGTCGATCCCGATCACCAACGCCATCATGAACACCGCCCCGCACGGCGAGGAGGGCAGCGCGTCGGCGTTCCGCTCGGCCTCCGGCCACCTCGGGTCGGCACTGGGAGTGGTTTTCACCACCGCCGTGCTGGCCACCGCGATCACCACCTCACTGAACTCGCAGTTGAGCGCTCAGGGGATGGATGGCGCGCAGTCAGAACAGATCGCCCAAGGAATCATCGACGGCGCCACCTCCGAGGATCTGTCGGCGCAGTATTCGGTGCCCGTCGCCGACGTGGACACCATCGGCGACGACCTGTCCGTGGCCATGGTCGACGGACTGCACCTGGTCGCGACCACCGGCAGTGTCATCGCGCTGCCGTGCGCCGGCGCCTTCCGCGTGGCGGTGCGAAGGCAGGGGTTTCAGGGCTGAATGCTGCGCCGTTACGGGGTCAACGGCGGTGAACCCGTAACCATGCAGCACTCGAACGCGGACCTACGGCTCAAGCGCCGCGATCAACTCCTGGAGGTACAGCCCCCGATGCACGTCGAGTTCGTGGGATCGCCCGGTGCGCACCACATGCGCGAACTCCGCAGCGATCGTGGCCATCACCTCGGCCCGCTCCTCGTCACTGCGATCCGGTGCACTGAGGATGCCTTCGGGACCGAAGACCTCGAGGTCGGCCAGGTAGCCAGGGACAACCGACGAGATGAACGCCTGTCCGATCGCGCCGGACTCGTGCCGCGTCGTCAACGCCAACATCGTCGCCGGATCGCCCGTGTACTCGATCCTCTCGATCCGCCCAGCCACCGCATCCATCAGATCCAGCACGTGCGGCCCGACATCCAACAGCGCCCCGTGCTGCAGACGCCACGGGGTCGCGAACGGGCTGCCGGGGAGGAAAGCACCCGACACGAATGACGTGCGCAGCCCCGTGATGGGTACGGCATGAGCCTGCTCCAGGAAGCCGCGGATCCGCCGCGCGTATCGCCTCGTGAGCATCAATTGGGTAGGAACACCCTCGACCGCCGCAGCGAGTTCCTGCGCCCCATCGAGGTCGAGTGCGATGGGCTTCTCCAGCAGCAGGGGTTTGCCGGCGGCAGCCGCCACCGGCGCCAAAGCCGCCTGCACATCAGGTGGCAGCGCGAAGGACACCGCATCACAGTGGGCGAGGAAGTCCTCGAAATCATCCGTGCTGTACGCGTCGTACTGTCCGGCGAGCTCGTCGGCGGCCTCCCGGCGCCGGCCGTACACCGCCGACACCGTGGTGTGCGGACCTGCTCCCAGCATCGGCGCATGGAACATGCCCGCCCACGGCCCCGCTCCTGCGATTCCAACCCGCACAGCATCCATGACGGTGATTCTGCCGCGCGCCACTCCCCCGTGCCCAGTGGATCGGTCCCTGTGCGCAGCGGCAGCATCACGTGTCACCCCGTCCCCTCGAGCAACGCCGCAGGCAGGGGTGAGGCGCGTGCCCGGGCGCCCGTCACCTCACCCAGCGTTACCGCCAACACCACCCAGATGGGCTCAGGACGGCCAGAGTCACCTGCGCATCGCCGCTCGTCCGGCCACGCACGCGAGCCTGGAGGTTGAATGGAGCCATGATTACCAAACTCGATCACAGTTCAGGTTCGGTCATCGGCTACAAGTTCACGGGAGCCATCGGTCGCGAGGACTACGCGGTGCTCGTGCCCGAGATGCAGACTCTGGTGGATCAGTACGGATCTGTGCAACTGCTGTGCGATCTCACCGACTTCACCTCCGAGCGCCCGAGTGCCTGGTGGGACGACCTGCAGTTCGGCCACGAGTTCCACAAGAAGATTTCCAAGATGGCGGTCGTCGGTGGTGGCATGGAGAAGGTCATCGCCGAGCTCGGGAAGCCCTACGCACAAGAGGTGAAGTACTTCCCGGACGAGGACTCCGCCTGGACCTGGCTCGAAGGCTAGGCATCAATCGCATCCCGCCCATCGGGCTTGACAGATAAACTAGATACTCTATATATATTGTTTGACTGATTAGGGAGTCGACGAATGACATATCCGCTGGGTGTGTGGCAGGCGATGCTCGCGTGCGCCTACATCGCCGACAAGGCACGAGTCGGCGATGAGGACTTCATCTCCACCGCCCGACTGGCCGCGGATCTTGGTCTACCAACACCGAGCGCGGCAGCACTGCTGCGACGACTCACCGCCGCCGGTCTCATCGACACCCGGGAGGGAGCTCGCGGCGGCGTGCGTCTGGCACGCGAGCCGGGGGCGATCACGCTCGACGACATCGTTGGAGCGATGCAGCAGGCCCGCCCCCTCTTCGCCACCGATCACCGCATCGAGGTCAGTGGACCGACACCGGCGCGCCGGCAGAAGCAGTTGCGGGCCGCCCTGGGTAGCGCAGAAGAAGCCCTCCACGAAGCCCTGCGGGAGGTGACCCTGGCCGACCTCGCGACCTGAGGCTCCGGGGGAATGTACCTCGGCGCACCATGGACAAAACTACACAATCCACATACGTAGTAAAAGGAGTAACAATGCGTTTCGTTCGACCAGTTCTCATCATCGTCGGCATCGTCCAGATCATCTTGGGCGTCGTCTTCTTGATCCCCAACGCTTTCGCGGGCCTGCTCGGACTGCCGGACGCACCCGCCTGGGCGAGCTGGATGCTGACCATGTTCTCGGCCCGCGCCTTCGGCTTCGGGTACGGCATGCTGCTGGCCTCCCGCGACCCCGATCACCACCGGAGTTGGATCGTGGCCATGATCGGCGTCCAGGCGGTCGACTGGTTGGGAACCGTGGCCTACCTCGTCACCGGCGCCCTGACTCTGTCCACCGTGACAAGCGCCGCGTTCCTGCCCCTGGTCTTCATTGCAGCGCTGTGGCGACCGGCGACCCGCGAGCAGTCCGCACCCGAACCCGTCAGCCTTCCGACCTGACGGCGGGCGCTAGGGCACAGGCCCCCGACTGGTGCGCGATGAACCAGACAGGGGCCGGCCCGTGTCACGGAGTGTGTTGTCGTCTGGGCACCCAGTCCAACGCGGTCGCCGGTTTGGGTGCCTGACGGGCAACTCAGTTGTCGTCTGGGCACCCAGTCGGGTGGGCCGGCCGGCTTGGGTGCCTGACGGACAACAACTCGCTACGGCACCGGGCGGCGCATGGAGGGCACAGCGGTGAGTGCCACCAACGCCAGCACCGGCACTGCTGCCGCCGCGCACAATACGGCGTACGAGAACTGCAGGACGATGATCCCCGCCAACGCTCCCCCGAGCGCCCCCGCCACGTTCATGGTCAGATCCGACAGACCCTGAACGGACGGGCGCTCGGCCGGATCGCAGTCATCGGTCAGCAGCGTGGAACCGGCGATCAGCGTGCACGACCAACCCAGCCCCAGCAGAAAGAGTCCCGCGCCGAGGACCGGGACGTCGTCGGCCGGCGCGAGCCCACTGACCACGCTTGAGACCAGCAGGATGACCGCACCGAGCACGATGATCTGCGTACGACCGAAACGGTCGACCGCCCAGCCGACCACCGGCGACAAGGCGAACATCCCCAGGACGTGGACGCTGATCACCAGGCCGATCAGTTGCAGGGAGACATCCACGTGCGCCATGTGCACAGGGGTCATGACCATCACCATGACCATCGCGACGTGGCCGATCGACACCGCGGCGATACCGAGCATGGCGCGACGATGCTTGCGCAGATGGGCCAGACCGTCGCGCAGGTGCGGATGCGCGACCGGGCCGGCGGCGGCGGCGATCGACCGGGCGAGTAGATACGGATCCGGCCGCAACCGCACGAACAGGATCAACGAAGCGGCCACCAGCACGATCGTGGCCAGGACGAACGGCCCGGTCAGTTGCGGCAGCCCCAATCGCAGCGCCATCGAACCGGAGAACTCCAGCAGGTTCGGCCCCAGAACGGCCCCGATGGTGCCTGCCCACACCACGATCGACAGGGCCCGCCCGCGATGAGCCTCGTCAGCGAGGTCCGTCGCGGCGTAGCGCCCCTGGTAGCCGGCGGCTGTGGAGACCCCGAGCAAGAGGCAGCCGAGCAGGACCACACCGATCACCCCGGCGGCGCCACCGATGACCACGGTCACAGCACCCAGGGCACCGATCGCGTAGCCGGTGGACAGCGCGAACCGACGGCCGTGGGACAGGGCCAGTTGCGCCAACGGCAGCGCCAGGAGTGCCGCCCCGAGGACCCCAGCCGTCTGGGCGAGTCCCGCCGCACCCTCCCCGCCGAGCGAGGCGGCGATGAGTGCACCGGCGGGCAACGACCCGGCAACAGCCACGCCGCTGAGCATCTGCGTGACGGACAGGGTCCCGACGGTGCGACGCTGGGCGGCGCGGACGTCGGTGTCGGCATGGAGGATCCCTGTCACCCCCACAGACTAGACCCGCTTATGGCATGTCTCGATTTGACTGTGCCCAATTAGATTGTGCACAATATACCTATGGATACCATCTACGACCTCTCCTTCACCTCCAACGCCGGCGAAACCGTCGACCTGGACCAGTTCCGCGGGCAACCCCTCCTGATCGTGAACACCGCCAGCAAGTGCGGATTCACCCCGCAGTACGACGGGCTGCAGGAACTTCACGAGACGTATGGCCCGCAGGGTCTCGTCGTGCTCGGGTTCCCATGTGGGCAGTTCGCCAACCAGGAGCCCGGCGATGATGCCGACATCGAGGAGTTCTGCCGCGTCAACCACGGCGTGACCTTCACGCTGAGCACGAAGGTCGATGTCAACGGCAAGGACACCGACCCGGTCTTCGAGTTCCTCAAGGACCACACACGCAGCCTCCTGGGCTCGTCGATCAAGTGGAACTTCACGAAGTTCCTGGTCGCGCCCGACGGCGTCACCGTCAAGCGCTACTCCCCCAAGACGGACCCCGCCGCACTCGCCACGGACATCGAAGCCCTGCTCGCCTCCGCCGCAGCCTGATGTCGCGCCAACCGACTCCTCCTCAACTACTCCTGGAGAACCAGCTCTGCTTCTTGTTCCACAGGATCAGCCGGGACCTCGATGCCGCGTACCGTCCGCTGCTGAGCGAACTCGGCCTCACCTACCCGCAGTACCTGGTGATGCTGGTGCTCTGGGAGCAGGACGGCCGCAGCGTGGGCGAGTTGGGCCAGCAGTTGTGTCTCGACTCCGGCACCCTGTCCCCGCTGCTGCGACGACTCGAGTCGCGGGGGCTCCTCGAGCGGCGTCGCGACCCCGATGATGAGCGGCGGGTGACGCTGCACCTCACACGCGACGGATGGGCACTGCGGCGCAGAGCGCGGAACATCCCGGAATCGTTGGGGCGCAAGATCGTGGACGACCCCGCGGCCTACCTGCAGTTGCACGCCCAACTCACGCAGATCGCCGAGCGTCTTGAGGCCTGAACCTGATGTACAGGGAGGTCCTGACGTACAGGGAGATTGAGTGCTGCACCGTTACCGATTTCGGTGCCACAAACCCGTAACCGCGCAACAGTCAACGTGCCTGGACACCAGGCTCAACCCGCCAACCGGGACTGCCAGAGCTGCGCGCGTTCGGCGTCCCCAGCACGGGTGCAGATATCGACCAGCAGGGCCATAGACTCCCGATCGCCGGCCTCGGCGGACGGCACCGCCGCGCGGTACGCGCTGACCAGGTCACCGGCCATCAGGTGGATCCGGGCCATGTTCACGCTGCACGCATCACCGCCGTCCGGGCCACACGTCGTATCCATGTCTCGACGGTACCGTCGGATCATGGATGAAGACACCGGCCGTAGGGTCCTGGTCACCGGCGCGGCATCGGGGCTCGGTGCGGCCCTGGTCAGCGCCTTCGAACAGCGAGGCGACCGTGTCCTCGCATGCGATATCCGAGGTAACCTCCACCGGCTCGACGTCACCTCCGACGAGGACTGGCGACGGACGGCCGAGTGGGTCGCCGAGCACTGGGGTGGCCTGGACGTCCTGGTGAACAACGCGGGCATCGCCACAGGTGGCCGGATCGACGTCGCGGATCTGACCGAATGGCAGCGCGCGATCGACGTGAACCTGCTGGGTGCGGTGCGCGGTTGCCGCGAATTCGTGCCCATGTTCAAGGCCCAGAACGCCGGCACCATCGTCAACGTCGCCTCCCTGGCCGGCCTCGTCCATCCGCCGGCGATGTCCAGCTACACGGCGACGAAAGCCGGGGTGGTGGCGCTCAGCGAGACCTTGCGCCATGAACTGCACCCCTGGGGGATCGAGGTGTTCGTAGTCTGCCCGGGGTTCTTCCGAACGAATCTCGCCGCGTCGGTGAGCAGCGCCGATCCGCTGACCACGTCACTGACGCAGAGCCTGATCGGGCGCTCGACGCTTGCCGCCGATGACATCGCCGCTGAGGTCCTGCGCGGAATGGCCGAGGGTGAACACGTGATCCTCACCGACCCCGAGGGGCGGACGGCGGTGGCGGCCAAAACCCACGCACGCGATGAGTACGACCAGCAACAGTTCGCATTCGGGGAGAGGCTCCGGGACGCCTGATCACCTGTCCCGTGGCACGACGTCCACGAAGACGTCGTCGATCTCACCACTGGCGGTTTCCACGAGGACGTCCCGCTCGCCGAGCTTGACCACGACCACACCGCCGAGCACGAGTAAGGCACCCAGCAACTGGACGGGCCGGGGCTGCTGATCCAGCAGGATCCAGGCGAAGGCCAACCCCGCCGCGACCTCGGTCAGCGCCACGAAAGATGCCAACCGGGAACCGAGGTGGCGCGCCGCGGCGATCCCCGTGACATAGGCCAAGGCCGCGGTCACGAGGCCCAGCGCCAGTACCGGCACCCACCACGGCACCGTGCCCAGCGTGAACGTCACGGGCTGCGTGGCCATGGTCACGGGGAGCACCCCGACCAAGGCCGCGATCCAGAAGACCACTGCCGCGAACACCAGTCCCCCGGCGGCAAGAGTGATCGGCGGAAGACCACTGTCGTTGTCGGCGGAGATGACGAAGTACGTCGCTGCGCCGACCATGGCGCCGAGCGCGAAGAGCACTCCGAGCGCGTCCACGCTGGCGCCACCGAGCACATCGAGCAGCAGCACCAGCCCCACTGCGGCGATGCCGGCTCCCACGAAGGTCAGTGGGCCCGGACGCTGACCCCGTACCGCCCACATCCACAGCACGACCGCTACGGGCGCGGTGTATTCGATGAGCAAAGCGACACCGACGTCGAGCCGGGAGACTGCAAGGAAGTACAGCAACTGTGCACCGGCGACCGCCAGCAGGCCGTACACGATGATCGTGCGGGCGTTGCGCAGAAGCAGGTGCATCCGCCCCCGCACGGCCAGCAGACCAGGTACCACCAGTACCAGGGCAGCGATCGTCACACGCACGGCGACGGCGGCGGTCGGTGACCACCCGGAATCCATCAGCGCCCTTGCCAACGAGCCCGAGAGGCCGAAGGACACCGCGGACGTCAGTGCGAGCACGAGTCCCGCCCGGGTGCTTCGGGCGTCGTCAGGGGCGTGAAGGGTCATGACTCCTGACACTAGCCGTCAGATGTGTAATATGTCAATGTGCCTTTTGCTCCTGACGTGGACGAGGCGCTGGGTGCTGCCGTCGCACTGGTGAACACCGCTGAACCGCCCGAGACCTTGGATTCGGTCGATGCGCTGCGCGCCTTCTACGACCAATGGGGATACACGGGATCCAAGCCGGCCAGCAGCGCCGAACTCGCGGCGGTGCAGGCGATCCGTCCCCGATTGCGTCGCCTACTGACCGCGGACCGGGACGCGGCCGTGGAACAGATCAACGAAATACTCGCCGACAAGCAGGCGCTGCCCCAACTCGTCCGCCACGACCACCTCGACTGGCACATCCACGCGATCTCCCCGGACCGGCCGATGGACCAACGCATCCTCGTGGAGACCGCGATGGCGATGATCGACGTCGTTCGTGCCGACGAGATGCGTCGTCTGCAGGTGTGCCAGGCGCGGGACTGCAACGGCATCGTGCTGGACCTGTCACGCAACCGTTCCCGGCGTTTCTGCAGCACCACCTGCGGGAACCGGGAGGCGCAGATCGCCTTCCGGGCCAGGCGTTCGGGGCTGACGAACTAGGCTCGACACAGGGAAGGGAGCCACCGTGAACGACAACGGACCGCAGCCGAACGCCTTCGACATCGAGACCCTCACCAAGGACAACGACACATACCGCAGTGTCGCGTGGACGGGCCGCTACCTGCAGGTCACCGTCATGTCCATCCCGGTCGGCGAGTCCATCGGCCTGGAGACGCACCCCGAGACCGACCAGTTCCTCCGGCTCGACGCTGGACGCGGGCGGGTCGTGATGGGACCTGCTGAAGACGACCTCCCGTTCACCCAGGACGTCGAGGACGGCTGGGCGGTGACTGTGCCGGCCGGCACGTGGCACGACATCATCAACACCGGTGACGAGCCGATGCGGCTGTATGCCATCTACGCGCCGGTGCACCATGCGCCCGGCCGCGTACACCCGACGGCAGCCGATGCCGAGGCCGACGAAGAGGCGGGCACCGACGAGCCCCCTGATTGGTCCGTGCAGCCCTGAGGCTGCCGCGCAGCGCCCCTGAGGGGGCGCGGCTGACCGGACAGGGATCGGCGCCTTCGTGCCGGGTCAGCGGACCTTCCACGCCCGTGTCACGCGGTACGCCTCGTAGCCAGGGGTTGCCGGGGCCTGCAGCGTCAGTCGGACATGGAGTCTCTTCGCCTTGCCGGTCGTGCGCAGGACCACGCGACCTCCCTTGCCGGACAGGCGCGCGAACGACTTCTTACTGCCCTTGGCCGATTTCCTCTTCCCCCACGTGACCCGGGCCGACACAGCTTGTCCGGCGTTGGTGACCAGGGGGCCGCGGACCAGGACCGTGCGGCCCTTGCGCTTGATCCGGCTGGGCAGCTTGAGATCGGCCGACTGCGGCAGCACGCTCGGCACCCCCGGCACAGTGGTCAGGGTGCCGTCGAAGTACCACCCGATCCCACGGCTTAGGTCCAGGGTGTCGGCGGCAAGGGCACACAGCGCCCCGCTGGTGGTGGGCGGCGCCGACGTCCCGGCGACCGCGAACGCACCACTGGCAGGATCGAGGTTCTTACCCGTGCCCCCGCCGTTGACGTCCGTGCTCGTCGACGACAGCGCCGCCGAACCCTTCACCGTGCACTTAAGCCCGAAGGCGGAGATAGTCGTGTTGTAGGGAATCGTCATCGTGACCCGCCCATCGGCGGCCACCGTCCCCGAGACGTCGGTCTTGGCGATCTCGACGGTGACATTGCCGCCGGGCACGGAGATACCCGGCCAGGTCTGCTTGGCGCCCGGGAAGATGAAGCTGCCGGAGGTCATCGTTCCGTTCATGGTGATCTCGCCGGTCGAGGTCAGATGTGCGAAGAACGCACCTCCGCCGGCCCTGGGGATCGCGATGTAGCTGCAGCCGGGTGTGACCACCTCGCCGAAGCCGGGTGCTCCCGGGCACGGCGCGAGCACGATCGAGGCGGCACCGTCCGGCGGTACGCTGTCGGCCGCGACCGGACCTACGGCGGCCACGAGCAGGCCCGCCGCCGCGACACCGACACGAAACATCACCACTCCAGGAAACCACGTAGTCACCACCGGCGAGCAGTGGCCGTCTCGATCCACCAGTTCAGGAAATGCGCGAGTCGGCCGATACAACCGATGTCGCTCGAGTACGGAGGTGGACCCATGACTGTCGAGGCAGTACCGAAGAGCACGCCCACAGGATCCGGTTGGTATCCGTTCGGTGTGGCGGGCACCAGCGCGCAATGGGACGGACAGGCGTGGACGGGCGAGAAGCACGCCGATGCTGACGTCCCGGAACCGCCGAAGTGGCACCACCGACCCTTCGCCTTCCTGGGTCACAAGTGGTTCTGGTTCATGGTCGTGGGCAACGTGCTGATGGTCGGGGCATCCCTGGTCGTCGTAGGCACCAAGCGGGCTTTCCCGGGCTGGTTCCTGGTGGTCGCCGCGATGGTCGTCTTCATGGCCGGGGTCGTGTACCTTCTGGACCGTCACGAGAAGTTCGGGCAGGTCGAAGGACGGCGCAAACTCATGTGGTGGGGGCTCGGTTCCGGACTGGTCGGAGTCTTCACCGCCTCCATGCTGGAAAGTGCGGACTGGAAACACGCATGGGGATACCACTCAAGATCGACCTGTGGCTCGCCGGGCCCATCGAGGAGAGCTGCAAGCTGGCCATCCCGTTCCTGCTGCTTGTGTTCGGCGGCCGGATCTTCAAGGACCCACGCGCCGGCTTGATGATGGTCATGTTCAGTGGCATCGTCTTCGGCGCGGTCGAGGCCGCGATGTACACCGCGTCACCGAAAGAGTGGGCGCCACTGATGATGGCGTTGGAGCGCCCCGTTTCGGAACTGCTGCACCCATTCCTCACCACCTTCGCCGCCGCCGTCATCTGGCTCGCCGCGTGGCGGGCGGGCAAGGCGTTCACCTGGATCGGGGCCGGCGCCTGGGTCGGCGCGATGGCGATCCACTCGTTCCATGACGGCATGCTCTCGCCGTTCGAGCATGGCGACCAAATCACCACCCCGGACATCCCCACGGTCGCGACGGCGCTGACATACAGCGCGTCGGGATTCGTCCTCAGCCTGATCTGGGCGGTCATCATCTACCTGCTCCTGCGGCACACCGCGCGTGAGTTGGTACCGCCGGACGCCGTCGCATCCAACGCCCCGCACTGGCGGCCACAGATCAAGCAGTGGGGCCTCCAGAAGCCGCACGAGACCGCTGATCACACGACGTGACATTCGCCAACCGCGCCTCTGGCCATTAGGGCAGGGGCGCGGTTGGATGGTGCCATGGCCAGGAACCCTCCCACCGGACTCTCGCGGATCATGTTCCGTGCGCCGATCTGGCTGTACCGGGCACACCTCGGCGGTCTCCTGGGCGGCCGCTTCATCCTGCTGCACCACATCGGACGCACCTCCGGACAGCCCCGCGAGGCGGTGGTCGAGGTGGTGGCACAGCAGGGCGAGTGCTTCGTGATCTGCTCCGGGTTCGGCACCCAATCGCAGTGGTACCGCAACGTCGTCGCACAGCCGGACATCGACATCACCAGTCGCAATCGTCGGATCAGCGTGCATGCCAGGGTGTTGAGCACAGAGCAAGCCGAGGAACAGATGGCCGACTACACGCGTCGCCACCCCCGCGCCGCCAAGCGGCTGGCCGACTACATGGGCTTCTCCGGGCCGGACGCTTCGGCGGAGGTGGCAAGAGAACTCCCGTTCTTGGAGTTGTGTCCGCGCTGAGACTGCAACAGCGGGCCGGTTCAGGCTGGAATGGAAGGCAGGGAGGCAGCCATGTGTCTTGCACCCGAAGTCGATCTCGTCGCGGGCGCCGCGATCACTGTGTTCGCAGTGGACGCAATCCGGCACAACCGCGCCGGGCGGACCGCACCCCTGGCCCTGCTACCGGCCGTCTTCGCGGTCCACACGTTCACGTCCGCATTCGTTTGGTGGGGGCTACGCGGGGTGGTGCCGCAAGCAGTCGGGGACGCAGCGACCAACTTCTTCATGTTCATCGCATTCGTGTTCCTGCCGATCTACGTGCCGATCAGCGTCTTCCTGCTTGAACCCAAGGGTTGGCGCCGCGACGCGCTCCTGCTGCTCGCCGGCGCCGGCACGGTCTCCGGGATCGACTACCTGCTCGGCATGTTCGACGGCCGTGGCGACGCGGTGGCCTGCAACTTCTACATCGACTACACAATCGACGGGGTGTCCTCCGTCACCGGCGTGCTGTACCTGATCGCCACCTGCGGTGCGTTCCCGCTGTCGGGTCAGCGACCGATCGTCATCTGGGGTGTGGTGAACGCGGTGGGCGTGGCCGTCCTGTCGGTCGCCGCCCAGCGCGGTCTGCCGTCGCTGTGGTGCTTCCTCGCGGCATGCACGAGCTTCTTTGTCGCGTGGTACCTGCGGCAACTCCAGCAGCAGCGCAGCGCGGGCCAGCCGTGGCCCTGGGAATCCCCGGTCCGGGAACCCGTCGGCTAGCGCTTGTACTTCAGCGAACCCGACACGGTGATCCGCTGGGTCTCCTTACCGGTGCTGTCGGTGAACGTGGCCGAGCAGGCGAAGTCGAACCGCTTCTTGCCGTTGTTCCACTTGCCGTAGAGCGGCCGGTAGCTGCTGTTCGGCTTCTTGAGGCCTCTGGGGACGCACACGTTGTTGGCGTTGTTCAGACCGGTGCTGCCCACCTCGTCGATGGGGTCCGTCCAACTGCCGTCTTCACACGGGCTGAGCCCGAATCCACGCTGTTCGGTCGTTGATGTGCCGGTTCCCGGCAGGCTCGCACCGACCGACATGCCTTTGGTGCGCTTGTCGATGACCAGTACGTCCTTGTTGGGGTTGTACTTGCCGAAGATCGACGGAGTGAGGTCCACCTTGCCCGCGCCAGAGGCATTTGCCCGGGTAGTCGTCTGACACACCACCTGACCGAATGTGTAGTCCTGGCTGACCCGGTTCATCTGATAGCTGTAGGAGTACTCGGCCTTGCCCCGCTTGAACACGTATGTGCGGGTGAACTTGGGATCGCGCACGGCCTTGACCTGCAGACTGTGGATCTGCTCAGTCGTCTCATCCTGCGTCATTCTGGACAGATCGTTGGGGTCGCCATCGTCCTTGTACGTGGTGACGATGGTCCACGAGATCTTGCCTTCGACGGTCTGCTTGCCCTTGCCGGCTTTGGCCGGGGCGGCCGTCGCTGCGGGAGCGAGTGCCACCGAGAGTGCAAGCAGCGAAACGGCAGCGAGTACGGGACGTGTCGACATGCGGCGAAGTCTAGGCCCACTAGACCATGCCGCGGTATCCCCCGAACCCCCTATCAGCCCACGCGAACGGTTCCGGGTCGCAGCGCAGCGTCTTCGATCAACTGTGTGCGAGACAACGTCCACGGTCCGCAGTCGCACCACGCCGGCAGGCCGTCATCTGACATCGGCCCCGCCGCCAGCAGGTCGACGTATTCCGTCCCCCTGGCACCTCCGTGATGTGTGGTGTCCACGCGGTCCTTCGAACCATGGGCATGGGGGCCTTCGATCGCCTGGTAGACGAGTCCGACCTCGGTCTCATAGACCCCGGCTACGTGGTGGCTGCGAGGGCATTGGATGTTGAGGCGCTGATGTGCCGACCGGTGGGAACCGAGAGTAGCGAGTGCCCGTTCTGCGCGTTGTTGGCGTTCGTTCATGATCTCCCCTCCCTCACGAAGGTGCGGGGGTGCCGCACCCTCCTGATTCCAGGGTGGACCTGTCGCCGGGAAAAGGCCAGGGTCAGCGGACCTTCCAGGTGCGCTGCCACCGCGCCGGTGAGTGAGTTGTCACGTTGAGAGGCACCGCCCGCACCGTCACCCGCACGGTCCGCGCCGTCGCCTTCCGCACACGCACCACTACCCGACCGGTCTTCTTCCGCACAGTCGCGCTGATGGCCTTCTTGGGCTTGCCCTTGACCAAGACCGCCAGGCGCCCATCGGTCGACGTGGTGGCTCTGGTGATCAGCACGGTCTTGCCTGTGCGCTTCACCGGCTTCGTGGCCTTACGGGCCTTGACCTTCAGCGGCAACGGCACGGGGTTCACCGACGGACTCGGGGATGGTGTGGGAGTCGGACCAGGGGGCGGCCCGGGGACCTCGACGTTCAGCCGGGCGATACTACCGGCGGTGGTCCCGCTGATCTGCCCGAAGTCCCCGGCCACATAGACCGCACCGCTGACGGTCGCGACGGCGTTGACGAATCCGTCGGGCCCGACCCCTGGCACCACGAACCCGCTGTCGATCCGGCCGTCGGGCCGCAGCCGGGCAATGCGGGCTCGATCTGCGCCCGCGACCTGCGAGAAGGATCCACCCATGACGATCCGGCCGTCTGCATCCACGGCGATGGATGCCGCACAGCAGTTACTGAAGCCGGCGTTCGCGGAGAAGGCACTGTCGAGTGTCCCGTTCTCGTTGAGCCGCATGAGTTTGGTGGCGGCTGTTGCGCCGAAGAAGTTGAACTCCCCGGACACGACGATCTGCCCGTCCGGCTCGACAACTGCCCGATGGGCCTGGGCATCGACGTTCAAGCCCACGTTCGCCGCGAACACCGAGTCGATGGCGCCGGTGTTGTCGAGTTGCACGACATAGCCCACGTCCGTGCCATTGAACTGCTCGAAGTCGCCGGCGACCACGATGTGATCGGACGACACGTCCACCGAGCGCGGCGGCATCGTCAACGGGAACGGGAACGCCGTGCCCGTGGCGGTTTGGAAGCCGGCGTCGAGCACCCCGTCCGGGCTGAACCGAGCGATGCCATTGACCACGGTGACGCCGTCGGCGAGCGCGATGAACGGCCCGACCACCACGATGCGATCGCTGCTGTCCACGGCGACGTCGGACACCGAGTTCCCGAAGCCTCCGGCGGTGGGCGTGAACATGGTGTCCCTCGAGCCGTCGGCCTTGATCCGGACGATGCGCTTGACCTGGTCACCGTCGTATTCGGTGAAGTTGCCGACGACGATCAGGGAGCCGCCAGACTGCCGGGCGACGGCCAAGGGCACCCCGCCGATGAAGCCCGTTCCAGGCTGGAAAGTGGTGTCCAGAGAGCCATCAGGGTTGAGGCGCGCGATGCCCGACCGCGGCTCGCCGTTGAAGTCCGTGAAGTTTCCTACTGCCACCAGCTTGCCGTCGGGCTGAACCAGCAGATCGGTCACTGCGGAGTTGAACCCGGTTCCTGTGGCAGCCAGGAAGGCGGTGTTCAGCGTCCCGTCGTCGGCGCGTGCTGCGACAGGCGCAGCCATCACCAACAGCACAGAACACAGGGCGGCAACAGTCGCACGGACGAAGGCTGGCATGGCGGACCTCCTTGACACGGCACCATACCGAGGTTGCCGTACTCGTGGGCCGGTCAGGCCCGGACGTCGGCGGGTGGTCCGCGGTTGACGTGTAGTTCAGGGACGCCGGTCGGGGTCATGGTGATGGTGAACCGGCCGTGGTGCAGGTCGTGATGACACCTCGAACATAAGAGCACCATGTTGTCCACGTCGGTCAACCCGCCGTGACGCCAATGCAGCACATGGTGGGCCTCGCAGAAGCGTGGACTGCGACCGCACCGCACACACCCACGATCCCGCGCGATCAACGCCCCCCACTGATGTCCGGTCGCGCGACGCCGCGTCCGCCCCATCGCCAACGGCGCGAACCCGCCCTTGGTCTTCGTACCGAAGATCACCAGGCACGCCATAGTGCAGGTCAACAGGTCGAACGAGTCCGCCGTGATGGGTGTGCCGTCGGTCAGCACCGCCCGCTGCCCCTCCGGCAGATCATCGGCATCGATCAACACCGACAACCCCGAGGTGCCCAGTGGATT